>TARA_R110002012_G_scaffold98109_3_pt1 | contig 217137 bp, 178 predicted proteins | sample TARA_R110002012 | Tara Oceans TARA_R110002012 (sample SAMEA4396515) | marine metagenome | biome: Westerlies Biome; feature: [DCM] deep chlorophyll maximum layer (ENVO:01000326); material: water (ENVO:00002006), including particulate matter (ENVO:01000060) such as... | depth 40 m
TAATGACCCCACAAAATAGCCTACAAAAGTAAGGATAGAGAATAGCCCCATCACACGACCATATGCTTCAGATAGATCAAAATGACCTATCGCTCGTTTATCATCAGGGTGAATAGAGCGCTGCTCTCTCATGGTAGCAAATACTTGCTCCTTAATGTCTGTAATGTTGACATCTTCACTGGCAGTTATTGCCATCCACCCTACGTTATCACCTCTATTAAAAGCTTGTGAAAATGTGGTGAAAGGCACAAATATGGTATTTGCATCCTCCTCTGCGTCTCCGCTACTTTTTGGGTTTTTAAAGGTACCTACCACTAGAAAGTTTACACCATTTATTTTGATGTAGGTGTTGAGAACATCTTCTCCATTATCATACAAACCCTTCACTACATCTTCTCCTATAACACAAATTTTACGTTTTTCATTAATATCAGAATATGAGATGTAACGCCCAGAAGTAATATCTTGAGGCTGCTGTTTTATAAATTCTGGATAGTCTCCGTAGATACTAAAAGCTCCTGTTTTTTCATTGCGCGTCACATTATTCGCACCATTAAAACCACCCAGCTGATTGCGTGGTGAGATATATTTAAGTTCTGGATACTTTTCTCTAAGGATCTCAACATCTTCTAGTTTAAAACTAAATCTTCTACCCTTAGGTAGTCCCTTATACGATATAGCTGTCCCTTGCGACCACATAAACATAGAGTTTGTGGCAAAATCACCAAAATCTGCCGAAACTCCGTTCTTAAGTCCGTTGGTTAATGCAAGAAGCAATACCAATATTAAGATTCCCCAGAACACACCAAATGCGGTAAGTAACGTGCGAAACTTATTTGCATTGAGGGCTTCTAATATTTCATTCCAGCGGTCTTTGCTAAACATCTTGTTATACCTTGTAAGGTGCTTTTAATTAAACGTCAGTTCCTCCTTGTATAATGGAAGTATCTTATGAGTACGCTTTCGCGAAAGCGTGATAGTTAATTTTATTCGTCTCTTAGTGCTTCTATGGGTCTAATATTTGCCGCTCTTCTCGCCGGAATGTATCCAGCTAATGCACCTGCAACTATTAATATAATCACTGTTGAAATTGCTGTTATAAAATCTACTTGAGGAAACTTAATAAAGTCACTATCTATTTGTGGCCCTATGAGTTCTAATAAACCTACACCTAGAAACAAACCTAAAAATCCAGCGATTGCGGTAATAAAAATAGATTCTTGTAGTATCATCCCAATGATAGAACTAGGTAATGCGCCTAGCGCCTTTCTCACTCCAATTTCTTTGGTGCGCTCTTTTACGATGATGAGCATGATGTTGCTTACTCCTACTACCCCAGCGATAATAGTTCCTATGCCTACAAACCAAAACACCATGCGTATGGTGTCTATAAGGCTATATATTTTTTGTGCTTCTTCAAGATTATAATTTACACGCACCGCGCTTCTATCATCTGGTGATATCTGATAGCGTGACTTAATCTCATCTTCAATACCCTGACTCACTGCTGCAGATAATGCTACGGCTTCATCAAAATTTTCAGACATTTTTACGGTAAATGCCATAGATCGCAGGTTGTCTCCAGCATTAAATACTCTTTGCGCTGTACTAAGCGGAATGAAAATTCGAGATTCCTCGCGTTCACCTCCTGGATCTGTAAAGACTCCAGCTACAAGAAAGTTAATGCCACTTATTTTAATAGTTTCACCGATAGCATCTTCAGCTTTAAAAAGATCATTTTTTACTTTTTGACCTATGATTGCAATTTTTACGCCCTCGTCTTCGTCTTTTTGAGTGAGAAATCTGCCTGCAGAGAGTGTTGCGTTTTCTATAAACTGCTGTCCATAGTTTGCTCCTTCTATACGATAATTACCAGACTCGTTGCCATAGTTTACCTGGCCACCCCAGATATTATATAATCCAGTTTTATGCTCTAAGGCCTCACCAAACTTTGTGTTGACATTTTCATAATCACTGTTATGCATCTGGATACGCCTACCAGGATTAAGACCTGCATATTCCTTTGTAGTAACGCCCGTCCATACATTTACACGGCTTTCGGCATCTTGAGCAAATTGGGTTTTTACACCTTTTTGAATACCTGTACTAAAACCAAGTAAGATTACTAGGATGAAAATCCCTGAAGCCACTGATAGACCAGTAAGAAACGTACGAAGTTTGTTTTTTCCTATGGTCTCAAAAATCTCTTGCCAGCGTTCTACATCAAACATGATTAATTGCCTTTACTTGATTTACGAGTGTGTCATCTATTATGCGACCGTCTTTTAAGTTTACAATGCGTTTAGTCATCTCTGCGATATCTGGCTCGTGAGTAACAATTAAGATTGTTTTTCCTTCATCATTAATTCCCTGTATGAGATCCATCACCTCATAAGATGTCTTTGTATCCAGTGCTCCCGTAGGCTCATCTGCTAGTAATACTTTTGGGTCACTCGCAAGTGCACGCGCTATTGCGACACGTTGTTTCTGCCCTCCAGACATTTCGCTAGGTAAGTGTGTTGCCCATTGTGCAAGACCTACTTTTTCTAGATAATGCATGGCTCTGTCTGTGCGCTCTGCGCGCTTCATACCTTGGTAGTATAACGGCATTGAGACATTATCTAAAGCATTCTTATAATTGATAAGATTAAAAGACTGGAAGATAAATCCTAAGAATTTATTGCGGTATTGGGCTGCTATTTTTTCATTGAGGTTTTTAATAGGGACGTTATCTAGCGTATAATCACCCTCATCTGCCTCATCAAGCATTCCAAGTATATTTAAAAGCGTCGATTTTCCAGACCCAGAAGATCCCATGATTGAAACTAGCTCTCCTTCTTTTACAGAAAAGTCTATACCCTTAAGAACGTGAAGCGAGTTGCTCCCCATCTGATACGATTTGTGAAGACCTTTTATTTCAATCATAGTCAATGGTTTATAACAATATTAACATTTAACAACTTAAATACTGTGAATTTCTTGTTAAGACTATCTGAGATACAAGCAAGCCTCTACGCTGTAAAATGTATTGAATAGACTGTTTTTGAGAGTTTCTGTTACACTAACTTATGTTAGCGTTTTGTTAAAGATAATTTTATGCTTTCGCGAAAGCGTAGCCCTAATTTTCTTAAACTATTCTTAAAACGAAACCCTCGAGGTCATATTACCGTAAGTTCTATAGTAGATTCACACATACAAACTGAAAACTAACCACTACATACCATCCATTACCAAAACTATCGCCTTTTGCATGGCGGTCTTTTGCTTGCTATCACCTGTACAAAAGGTGGTTTTCCAGCTTGCACACAATATTGAACATGCCATCGCGCAGGATAATCATCACAACCCACCACATCACCACGAGACTCCAGCTAGCAATCACCATGGGAATGATGTTGCTACACACCACAGTCACCGTGCTCTTACTTTTCTTAAATTGGTTTTTAACGATAATGACCAACAGCCTGAGCATTTTAAAAGCGACGAAAAATATAACACAGACAAACAATTGTCACAAACCTATTACCCTACTCTAGCAAGTACCACTCCTATTGAGATAGTACATAACTGGTGGTACCTAGAGAAAAAATACACTTCACAAAGAGATTTGGTTATACAGCCTCCACGGCTGTAGTATTCTCACTATGGAATACTGTTTTTATACTCGTCTATCGCTAGGCTAGTCATATAAACACGCACAAATACATTCAAATCTCAAATATAATTATATGAAATTCTTTCTTGGAGTCATCACGATGCTCCTTATTATCCCATTATACGGCCAGTCTATTAAAGGTGTGGTGCTAGATGAAAATGCTAGCCCAATAGAAAATGCAAATATCTTTAATAAAGAATCCGGACAGCACGCACATACTAATGCTACTGGCTTTTTTAGCATCCCTAAAACAAAAGTAGGCGACTCCTTATATTTTTCTAGTCTAGGCTATGAAACGCTTCTTTATGTATTATCAGAAGGTGAAAAACAGTTGCAAATTAAGCTTGAGCCTAAGTCATTTTCACTTGACCAGGTTCTCATCGTATCTGAAGTAAACCAACTAAGTAAAATTGTAGATATAGACGTTCAAAACAATCCTGTAAAATCATCACAAGAAATATTACGTAAAGTACCTGGACTGATTATAGGGCAGCATGCAGGTGGAGGAAAAGCAGAACAAATTTTCTTACGTGGTTTTGATATTGATCATGGTACAGACCTCGCGCTTAGTGTAGACGGACTCCCTGTTAATATGGTCTCTCATGCCCACGGACAAGGATACTCAGACTTACACTTTGTGATTCCAGAAACTATACAGAATATAGAATTTGGCAAAGGTCCTTTTAACGCTCAGCAAGGTAACTTTGCAACAGCGGGATATATAGACTTAAAACTCAAAGATGTTGTAGAAGACAATTTAATTACTCTTGAAGTTGGCCAATTTAATACCCAGCGCCTTTCAGGTTTATTCCCAGTGCTTAATAAAGAGTATAGCTCGTTATACTTCGCATCAGAGATATACCTTACTGATGGGCCTGTAGATTCACCACAGAACTTTAATCGTCTTAACTTGATGAGTAAGTATATTTATGCCAAACCTGGAGAGGAAGAGCTAGACATTACATTATCACACTTTCAGAGTAAATGGGATGCCTCTGGTCAAATACCACAAAGAGCTGTAGATGCTGGATTAATAGGCCGTTTTGGAGCAATAGATGATACCGAAGGTGGTACTACGAGTAGAAGTAATATCTCTCTCAACTACACTAAAAACTTAAATGATAGTGACACTTTTAAGACCAATGCCTTTTTATCAAAATATGATTTTGAGTTGTATTCAAACTTCACCTTCTTTCTCGAAGACCCTGTAAATGGTGACCAGATAAGACAGCACGAAGACCGCGTATTAATGGGTGTTCAAAGTTCTTTTGAACGTAAGGATACAGAGGTTGCTGGTTTTAATCTAGATTATCAAACGGGTGTAGGTTTTAGATATGATGATGTGAATGATGTAGAATTATCACGCACAAAAAATCGTCGTGAGACACTAGAAAATCTATCCTTAGGTGATGTAGATGAGCTCAACGCATTTGGTTACTTTAATGCCGAATTTAAAAAAGGAGATTGGAACATTAATCCGTCTGTACGCTTAGACTATTTTAAGTTTGACTATGTGAATGAGCTAAGTCCTGTTTATGATAATCGCAGCGAAAACAAGGTAGCCTTTAGCCCTAAGCTTAATGTGATTTACACACCGTCCACTACATTTCAATATTTCCTTAAAACTGGTATAGGCTTTCACTCTAATGACACACGCGTAGTTGTAGCAAATGAAGGTGAAGATATTTTACCAGCGGCTTATGGTGTTGACATAGGTACTATTATCAAACCAGCCGACCGTCTTGTGGTCAATGCTGCATTATGGAGCTTATTTCTAGACCAAGAGTTTGTATATGTAGGTGATGCAGGAATTGTAGAACCTAGTGGACGCTCTCGCAGAGTAGGTATTGAGCTAGGTGCTAGATACCAGTTTAACGATTGGTTATACGCATACTCAGATGTAAACTACACGTATGCTAGAAGCACAGACGAACCTAATGGAGCAGATTTAATACCACTAGCACCCGACTTTACGGCAGTAGGAGGAATTAATGTAGATAACTTAGGTGCATTTTCCGGATCGCTTTCTTACCGCTTTATTGATGATAGAGCAGCAAATGAAGACAACTCAATCGTAGCAGACGGTTATTTTGTTACAGATATGAATCTCAACTATAAAGTAAAAAACTGGACGTACGGAATTGTAATCGAAAATCTATTTGACACTGAATGGAATGAAACTCAATTTGCTACAGAAAGTAGATTGTTTAATGAGACACAATCTGTAGAGGAGATTCACTTTACACCTGGTGTCCCTTTCTTTTTAAGAGGAAAAATCTCTGTTTCTTTCTAAACAAACGATTTGTTTTATTACCTAAAAAGGTAAAGGTGGACGGTTATACCGTCCACCTTTTTTTATTTGGAAAATTACGCTTTCGCGAAAGCTAAAAAAGTCTATCCTTCAAAATCATCTTCTCCTTCACCACCACCTCGGCTACCACGCTCACGTTTCTTCTTTTGATTAAATCTATACGTAAATGCTAGATTAACCGAGCGAACTCTAAACTGGAACTCACTATCACTTGTAAAAGAATCTGTCGTAGTAAGTGATTGTCTCTTACTTGAATTAAATACGTCGCTCACGTTTAAAGCAAGTGTCGCGTTATCATTAAGTATGTCTTTACTAAATGCTAGGTTTGTAAATAAGAAACCTTCTGTATCTGTCTGTGCATTGTTGCTAGGACCTCTGTAAAAGATATTAGTTTGCCAGTCAATTTTATATGGTAAGGTTACTTTTGCACTTCCTCTTGTAAAGAAGCTAAAGTTACTTGCACCATAATCCACACCATTAAAAGAACCGTTTGTTTCAAATAAGAATGCATTTGCACTCAAGTTTAATCGCAACCACTTATTAGGATTGTACAGAACACCTAATTCTGCTCCATAACGCTCGTTTGTACTTAAGTTAATAGGAAGTGTTCTAATGATAGGCACTCCATTTGCAGTGACTAATCCTGTATCTTCTTGGATGCGCTCAAAAGAATCTGTCTCATACTGGTAGTACACAGATGATGTAAGTGTCAACTTATCCCATCTTTTTAAATATCCTAGATCATATGCACTTGCAAATGATGGTACAAGATCCGGGTTTCCTTGGAAGATGTTTGCTTCACTTGAACGCGATGGAAAAGGGTTAATAAAACGACCTCTTGGTCTGTTAATACGTCTGTTGAAACCTAACGTAATATTCTCACGCTCATTAAACTCATAAGTAAGATTTAACGTAGGGAATAAACCATCTGTTTGGTTGTCAAAATCAAGATTAGTCCCTAGTGGGTTATCATCAGAAATTACTGCATCTACCGTTCCTTGCTGTCTTGTATTTTCATAACGAAGTCCCGCTAAGAAAGAAAAATCACCAAACTTATCTCCATACTGAGTGTATATTGCGTGTACATCTTCTTTGTAAGTGAAAATGTTAGATAAGCCGTCATCTCTTATAAATGTACCACCTGCAACATCTTCTTCTAGAAGTGTGTAATCTGTTTCTGTTTCTTCAAAGTTTCCTCTATATCCTATCTCAAACTGAGCAGTCTCACCTATAGGTCGTACATAATCTATTTGCGCTAGGTATTCTGTTTGATCTTCAATCTGAGTAATATCTTCTGTAGGTAGGTTTTCTAAAGTTGGGAAAGAGTTAAACTCTGTAATAAGAGAAGTCTCTGTTTCCTCATCTCTCGCATATTGTAATGCTGCGGTGAGCTCATGTCCAGACTCATCAAACTTTGTAATAGAATTAAGTGAGAATTGATAGGTCATGTCCTCTTCATTCTCGCGCTCAAGTCTCGTTCTTGACACTGTCAATTCATTATCTGGTGTAAACTCACTGGTGAAGTTATCTGTACCAGAATCGTTATCTCCTAATCTTAAGAAACCACTTGCAGTTACAGATGTTTTTTCCGTTAGAAAATACTCAATACCTAAGTTAGTATTAAACCCTCCACGGTTTCTATCAAAATCTCTATCCTCTCTAAGAATACGATCTATCTCACTTGTAAAAGTCTGCTCACCATCTGCTCCTATTTCTGATGCAAAATATTGATTTTCGGCAGAAGCGTTTCCTGGAGAAGTACGTTTACTATACCCTGTTGTATTAAAAATATTAAACTTATCTGTTCTTAGGTTTATATTTCCTGTGATTCCGTAACGTTCTGGGTAGCCTACATTAGTCTGTATAGAACCATTAAGACCTAATGTTTTCTCTTTCTTAAGTATAATATTAAGGATACCTGCCGTTCCTTCTGCATCATAACGAGCAGATGGAGATGTAATCACCTCTACACGTTCAATAGCATCTGCTGGTAATTGACTCAACGCATCTACAGATCCAAAACCTGCAATTGCAGATGGTCTACCATTAATTAAAATACGCACGTTTCCGTTCCCTCTTAAGGCTATAGCTCCATCCACATCCACTGTAACAGAGGGTACATTACTAAGTGCATCACTTACCGTCGCACCACTTGTGGTAAGATCTTTTCCTATGTTATAAATCTTTTTATCCAGTCGCACTTGAACTTCTGTAGTCTCTGCACGCACAATTACTTCATCCAGAGATTGAGAATCTATGGCTAGTGTTTGTGTAGGTAAGGTAGTGTCCTTAATAAGACGTTGAGCAGAAAGTACTTTTGTTTCAAACGAGATAAACTCAAACTTCACATCATATACGCCTGCTGGTAATTCTATGCGATATTTTCCAGATGGATCTGTGATCCCTCCTGTTACCACATTACCATCTGCAGTGGCAAATGATACTGTTGCATACTCTAAAGGTATGTTAGTCTCTGCCTCCATTACTGTACCAGTAATAACAACATCTGGTCGATCTCCACCAGGTCGCTGTGCTACAGCAACTAAGGAAAATGACAGTAATAAAAGGGTAATAAAATTTTTCATCCGTTTGATAGTTTGGTTCTAAAATTAGACACGCAAATTACGGATGGGTTTAGTCGGGTTGTCCTAAGGTTTTGTTAAAGAATAATAAGTATTAAACCTTGGAGTAACTAAAGGAAAAATCAACTGAGAGCAAGTGAGTTGAAAACAGTGACTTTTACGACTCAATATGCTTTTCTTGTGAATCACTAGAAGCGTTTTTTCTAGATTTATAAACGAAGTAGAAAACACCACCCACAAGGATATATGGAATTACCATAAGGTACTTTATTCCATTATTTATTCCTTTGGCAGTACTGTTATCCTCTTCAGATTCTAGGACTGCACGACACATGGCGCACTGAGTAGTAGATGCTGCCACTGTTGCATTTAAGTCCGCTTTCGCGAAAGCGCAACAGAAAAACACAACAACTAGTACTTGTTTAAGATTTTTCATCTAGTGGATGTAATAAGGAGAGATCATTAAATACACAACAACGCCAGTAATTGCAACATACAACCATATAGGAAAAGTGATGCGTGCGAGCTTTCTGTGTTTATCAAAACGCTCTGCAAGTGCTCTTACATACGTAAACAATACCAATGGTATGATAATTATAGATAGTGCTATGTGCGTTATCAAAATAAAGAAATACACATAACGTATGATACCCTCACCACCAAAACTTGTAGAGTCTGATGTCATGTGATAAGCAACGTACATCAACAAAAACAATACAGATAATCCGATAGCTGTCTTCATTAAACGCTCATGAAGTGTGCGATTTCCATTTTTTATGGCGCGCACCGCTAGTATCAAGACAATAGCTGTAAGTCCGTTTATAGTAGCGTAAACTGGAGGCAAGAATGTAAGTGGCTCTACATCTATACCGTAATCCTTAAGCTTAATACCAAATAATATAGCAACGGCTATAGGAATCACTATGGATAAAATAATGATCCAAACTCTGTATTTCTTTTCTGTAGGGTTAAGTGTACTCATAATCTATTTAAGTAATTTCTGTATGTCTTCAATAAGTATATCTATCTCTGGCGTTTCTCCTCCTTCTGGCACGTTCTCATTCATAGGGACAAAACCTCTGTAATAAGGTTTAGCATTGCCATATGGGTCTAATCTAGAGCGTATGAAACCATTTTGATCAATAAGTGCAAACAGTCCTGAGTGGTATAGGTCACTCTCATCTCCTTCTTCATTAGTAGCAAGATAAAAACCTTCATTAGAAAGCTTTCTAATAACAGAACGATCGCCAGTCATGAAATTCCAGTTAGGGTTAGTTACTCCATATTCTTCTTGATACTTTTTAAGCACCTCTGGTTGGTCGTGCTCTGGATCGATAGAGAAAGAAGCAATTCCAAAATCATCACGACCTTCAAACCTCTTTGATATTTCAATCAAATTATGACTCATTGGGATACAAATATCTGTACATCTCGTAAAGAAAAACTCTACTAGATATACTTTGCCTTTGTAATCTGCATTTGTAATGGTATCATTATCTTGATTTACAAATGAAAACGGTGGGACTTTTCTATCTACTCCACCTTGATTAATATAGATTAAACCATCTGGTGCATCATTAATCTTCTCACCACCTTCTTGATGCATTCTACCACCGCGGGATACATCATCATTTGCTATGCGCTTGTAAATCTTTGGGATTACAATGATCCCAAAAATGAGGACAATGGCAGCTATTCCTATATATGTATTTTTTCTCATGACTTAATAGCTATTACTTGTTATCTCTGCGTTGCTCAATCTTAGGACTTGCATTATTATTCTTCTTGAGTGCCAGTCTATATTCTGCCAGTAATATTTTTACATCATCCTTAAGATAACCCATTTCTACAGCTTGTGTAAAATCATAACCGTACACATTTGCCTTCTTTTCCTCATGACCAGAACGTAATGCTCTTGCCTTATCTATCACAAACACATTAGGATGTCCTCCATCATTCATCATAGAAAGTGAGGTACCTAGTGTATTAAAATGCTCTTGAGTTTGTTGCTTTGATGCTACGATGAAGCGCATTTTTGAAGTGTCAAAAATACGTGATAATTCTGCTCTTAGATTATCTATCACTTCTTCACTTCCTTCATTTACAAATAAAACCAATTGGAAATCTGTATAACGCTCAAAGTATTTGAATATCATTAAATTCAAATTTGCCGTATAGCCTTCGTTCCCCTTAAGCCCATCACCTAGGTAACCAACTAAAGTTATGTGATCATCAAATGTAAGTGGAGCTTCAGGTGTTGTTTCTGTTCTAATTTCTTGGTCTGCATACCTATTAATGTCTGCTACTTCTGGCGTGAGCAAAGGTAAATTTGCAAAGTTGTAAACTCCAGACGCAAAGAAGAGATAGATAAGCACTGGCAGCACAAAAAGCGATATGAGAACGATTTTCTTTTTCATGTTACAAAGATAAATCTCAAGAAGTAATCGAGCTTATAATTGGTTTCAATTTTTATGAAATAACGCTTTCGCGAAAGCGTAACTACAAGACATAAAAAAAGCGACTCGAAAGTCGCTTTAATTATTTATTAGAAATTCCAACTCTGGAATCCTGTGTTGTAAACTTCAAAGATGTAATCACCTTCTGTAAGTAATATGAAAACCAAGTAAGATATAAGGAAGATACCTGTCCAAACTACTGCTCTTCGTAATCCTTTTACTTCGTCACGCATGTGCATGAAATCCCAAGTGATGTAATATGCCTTTACAATGGTAAGAATTATGAAGATCCAGTTAAGGAGTTTCATTCTTATAAATGTAGTTTCAATTAAAAACTCTGGCTTTATAATACCTAGAACAACTTCTACAGCTGTGATAATAGAGAGAAATATTAATACTCCCCAAATCTTCTGAATGTTATTCTTGAACTTTAATGTTCCTCTAAATATTGCAAGTTTATGTTCGTGTGCCATAATATATAATAGTCTGAAAGGTAAATTAAACTAGGTAGAAGAATGTAAATACAAATACCCATACAAGGTCTACAAAGTGCCAGTATAAACCAACCTTTTCAACCATTTCATAGTGTCCTCTTCGCTCGTATGTTCCAAGAACTACGTTAAAGAAAATAATGATATTAATCATTACACCAGAAAATACGTGAAAACCGTGAAATCCTGTAATAAAGAAAAAGAAGTCTGCAAAGAGTGGCGCTCCATATTCATTATGAATAAGGTTTGCCCCTTCTACTACAAGTTTTCCGTCCTTAGCTAGTTTGGCAAGAGATTCTTCTCTTGACAATACCGTCTTCTCTCCATTTTCTGTAAGAGTCTGGATACGAATTAATGCATTAGGAGTAGCTTCAAAACCAGCTTTTACTTCTTCAATTGAGTATGTAGTAGGTGCAGCCTCATCTGAAAACCAAACTCCATTTTTATTAAGGTGTTGCTCTCGCTCTCCCACTTGCGTAATTGCAAAATCACCAAGTGCCATACGGTTACCATCTGTATCAACGAACTGAAGTATCTTACCTCCCTTTGTTTCTACTGCACCGTAATCACCTTTAATAAAAGTAGCCCACTCCCATCCTTGTGATCCCACGAAGATGATACCACCTATAATTGTAAGGAACATGTAAAATGCTACACTTTTATGCTTTAAGTGGTGTCCTGCATCTACAGCAAGTACCATAGTTACAGAAGACATAATCAATACAAACGTCATAAACGCCACGTATATCATAGGGAAGTTTCCGTGTATGAAAGGTACGTGTGTAAATACTTCGTCGGCTATTGGCCAAGCATCAATAAATTTAAATCTAGAAAAACCATATGCGGCTAGGAAGCCAGAAAAGGTTAATGCATCTGATAAGATGAAAAACCACATCATTAGTTTTCCGTAGCTCGCTCTTAGTGGTTTATTACCACCACCCCAAGTTGTTCCCTCGGCGTCGTTGTTTGTCACTGTCGTGTCCATTCGTAAGAATTGGTTAATTTAATGGTTGCAAAAATAAGTATTTTATGTTCAGATATCAACACTGAACCCTCGATTTATAATCGTTTTAGATACGTGTCAATATAACAATGTATCGCTAGTCTACTTTGTTACAAATAAAAGCACAAATAAAAATACCCAAAGAATATCTAAAAAGTGCCAAAACGTTACCCCTAGCGTTAATCCTAAATGTTCTGCTGCAGAATATTTGCCTCTTAAATGATTGATAATTACTGTAATTAACGATATAAAACCAGCAATAAGGTGTGCAATGTGCACTGCAATTATAAGAAAGAAAAACGTAGTTGTAATATTACTAGACGCTCCTGTAAAATAATATCCTTGTTCTTGAAACGCACTAAAGCCTGCAAACTGAGAAACCACAAATCCTATTCCTAGCGCTAGTGTAAGCATTAAAAATAAAGTTCCCATTGAATTTTTACCGCTTATGATTGCATTTTTGGCAAGATGTATCGTGATACTACTTATTACGATTAACACTGTAGAAACTATAAGCGCCTGCGGAAAATCATAGTTTTCTAACCAGTCACGACGTTCCATACTTACGATATATGCACTCGTAAGTCCTGCAAATGTCATACACAAACTTATAATCCCAAACCACAACATCTGCTTTTTAGCACGATCTAGTTTCAACTTTTCACCTCCTTGAGTATAATCCATCTATCTTAAAAATTTATCTATTACAAAAACAATTTGAAGTAGTGTAATGTAAGTCACACTTGAAAGCATTAGTCGTTTGGCTGTTTTTGCATCTCTGTTTTGGTACAATTTAATTGCCCAATACAGCATAAATAATCCTAGTGCCCCAACGATAATTGCAGACACAGGTGTTAAAAATAAATCTCCAGTAACCCCAAATGCAGGTATAATCGAGATAAGTACTGTCCATACCGTGTATAACACGATTTGAACTGCAGTTCCTTTATCACGTTTTCCCGTAGGTAACATAGCAAAGCCTCCTTTTTTATAGTCATCAAAAAGAAACCACCCTATTGCCCAAAAATGAGGGAACTGCCAGAAAAATTGTATCATAAATAACGTCCCAGGCTCTATACCAAAATCGTTGGTAGCAGCAACCCAACCTAACATGTAAGGTATCGCCCCTGGAAATGCCCCTACAAAAACAGATAAAGGTGTCTTCGTTTTTAAGGGAGTATATAACAGTACATACATAAATATAGAAATTCCTCCAAACATTGCTGTCTGAGGATTTATGTAATACAATGTGCCTAAACCTAGAATCGTAAATGTAATTGCTATTAAGAGCGCCTTTTGCTTAGACATCCTTCCGGAAGCTACAGGTCTATTTTTTGTGCGATCCATCAAGGCGTCTAGATCTTTCTCTAGCACCTGATTATACGCATTTGACGCGCCTACCATAAAGTAGCCTCCTACAGCTAGCAGCAACACAATAAACCAGTCTATCTCTGTGGCTCCAAGAAAATATCCTGCAACACTAGAAAACACTACGCTTATAGATAAACGCATCTTTGTGATTTCTTTAAAATCGTACCAGGCAGAGTAGGTATTCGTATGTATGGCGACGTCGCTCAAAGACAGTAGGTTTAGCAATTTTTTAAGTGGTGCAAAGATACTGCCCAAAAGGAATCTGCACAACAAAACGACAAGCATAATAGGTTGTTAAAATTACGCTTTCGCGAAAGCGCAACTACATCAATACGACTACCTTTATAAAAAAACTCAAAAATGAAACACTTTACACTCATTATCATCGCACTAATAACTGCTGCAGCTACTGCACAAGGACGTTTTGACGATGTACAAATTACTGTTGAAAAAGTTACAGATCACATCTATATGCTTCAAGGAGCTGGTGGAAACATAGGAATTTCTACTGGAAAAGATGGCGTTTTTATGATAGATGATCAGTTTGCACCTCTTAGCAAGAAAATCACAACTGCTATTAAAACCATATCTGATCAGCCTGTGAGTTTCTTGGTCAACACTCACTTTCATGGTGATCACACTGGAGGAAATGCAAATTTTGAGGCCACTGGAGCAATGATTGTAGCTCATGATAATGTACGTAAGAGACTAGCAGCCGACGAGAAAACAGCTAATGCGGGACTCCCTGTAATCACTTTTAGTGAAGATGCTACTTTCTATCAAAATGACGATGACGTATTTTTAACCCATGTCCATAATGCACATACAGACGGAGATGCGCTTGTTTATTTTGCTCAGAGTAATGTACTACATACTGGAGACACTTTTTTTAACGGTAACTTCCCTTTTATAGATACAAACCGTGGCGGAAGCATTCAAGGAGATATTGATGCAGCAAAAAAAGGACTCATGCTTATCAATGAGGATACTAAAATAATTCCTGGACATGGAAATCTAGCAACAAAAGCAGATTATCAAAAATATCACGATATGCTAGTAGACGTATACACTTCAGTTTTCAAAGCAATGGAAAGCAATAAAACCCTTGAAGAAGTAACCGCAATGGAGTCAATCACATCTGAATATCTTACAGACGAAGCATCTGCAAAAAGTTTTATAACTGGTCCAAAATTTAGAAGTACTGTTTATAAAAGCATCCTTGAGAATATTGACACCAATAAATAATGCATCATATGAATCCAACGGCTAAATCCATCAGACCATTTATAGGTGCTACAGACTTTGATTCCTCGCGAAGATTTTACACTTCCATTGGTTTTAAGGAAGCAGTAATCTCCCATAATATGTCACTATTCACAATGGATGACTTTGGGTTTTACTTGCAAGATGCTTATGTAAAAGACTGGATAGACAACACGATGGTGTTTCTAGAAGTGCAACATCTAGATGAATACCTCACACACCTCGAGTCGCTTGATTTGGCTACATTATTTAAAGGCGTCAAAGTTTCAAAAATTGTAGAGAATGATTGGGGAAGAGAGTTTTTCTTACACGATCCATCAGGAGTCTTGTGGCACATTGGGTCGTTTACAAATCGCCCGTCTTAATCTACAATATACTCTACAGAATCATACACCAAAGCCGACCATCCATAGTCGGCTTTTTGCTTGTTGTATTTTAATCTATAATCTCAGACCTAGAAGTCTTATCTAATCGTTGCTTGTCTAGCATTTCCATACCCATTTTCAACATACCAATGAGGCTAATTCCTAAAATTATAGATCCAAAGCCCAATTCTTTCAAAAGAGGATTGTCCAAATACAGATATGCACATACACCAAAAAATAAATAGACAACAACATTAAACATCATAATAAGCAGAAAAACTCTTCCTTTCTTAGGGTCTTGCCAAATTTTTCTAGCAAATTTATGCTGTGATTTTGAAGTGTCTTGCAACGTTGAAAAACTTATTGCCAATCCTAAAAAGACCAATACATTACCAAAACTATCAAAAAGTAAATTGATGTTTCCATCATAAGAATTTAAGCCTAAAACAAAAGGAATAACCATGTAATAAAGAGCTACTGCCATTAGAGGATATTGTAAATAGCTCAAAGCTTGAAAAAACTTTTTAAAATCCATCATCATTTTCATCTAATAATCATAATACCAATTAAACAAATCTGTTCTAAAACCTATGTTGAGCCATAGCGTGTTTGTATCAAATGTATTTGGCGCATCTTGAATATCTGCGGTTACATTACGGTAGATAGGGTTTGCATACACCTTTAAGTTAGTCGCAGGATTTATCAAATATCCTAACTCAAGATCTGCATAGAGGCTATTTACCTTATTTCCTTGAAAGAATGCAATCCCATCATCTGATGGCCTGTTTTCATCATTGCCATAAATACTTCCCCCGTAATACACTTCATTGATATCTCCTATCTCAACACCACGAGCACCCACAATAAGCTTTGCTGTTCCATACCATCGTTCTCTTTCATACCGAGCAATCCCGATAAGCTCTTTAAAATTTGCTCCCCATTGATGTGCTAGCGACTGGTTTGCATGCCCATAATTAAGTTGGATCTCATTATTAGAATACACATAAGGACGCACTTGATTGTACTCACCTTGCAATGTTAAGTTCTTAACCCCAAAGGCATCATAGTACTTTGCTCCAATCTGGAAGCCTTGTTTGTTTTTATAGCTTTGATTTCCGCCTATCACATCACTAGCCGAAAACTCATCTATCACAACTTGACCATATACATTTACACGGTCATTTACTTTGTACTTACCCGTAAGACCTATAAGTGCATTACCACCGCGTGAACCTGTAGAAAACTCTATTGCTCTGTAAAAAATCACTGGATTTAAGAAATTAAAATCAAAGCCTCTTCCATTTTCATCTTCCCATATTACAGATTCAAAGAGTCCTACATTAAGTTTCTTACTTAAGTTCCAACTCAAGTAATGATTACTCATGAACTTTGTTCTAAAAGCACCATCTGCAGTAACCTCTGGTCTCACATCTCGCAAGGAAGTCCAAGTATTGGTGTACTTAAATTTCCAGAAGGTTGTATTTAATTTTAAATAAGGGAAGTTACTTGCGTTATCACTAAGCAATAGCGACCTATAACCATCTCCTATAAACTGCTTTCCGTGACCTAGCTGGATATTAAAATACTTACTAGGCGTGTATGAAATGTAACCTTCGGCTACTGGGTAGTCTAAGTCTCCGTTTGTTCCTTCTTTTGCAATACCACGACCTGGCACAATTGCTGGATTACCTCCATCTGGGCGCAATGACCTTGCGATAGCATCAAAGTATCTAGGGAAACGACCTTGACTTTCATATACAGCAGCAAAAAAATTGAGCTTCTTTCCTAATCCACCTTGGATGTATACTGCGCGTGTATTGTTATAGGTAAAACTATCAGATTTTAAATCATCGGTTTCATATCCCAATTGTAAATCGGCTGCTGGGTCTAGGGTAATCCAGTAATCCTCTCCCTGTATTTGCACCATGTGCTCATTAGACCATTTTCTCCCAAACCACGTTTTCTTCTCTTTCTTAAGAGCGTCTGTCTTTTCTTGAAAATTATAATACGGATTTACTGTTTGATACAGGTAAGGCTTACTTGCCGTATGCGCATTAGTTCCTACAAGATTTAACTCTTGATCAAACCTACTATAGACTTGGTGCGAGAAAGGAATATTCAGCTGACTCGTATACTCATTTGCTGGATTGAATTTTTGATTTTGAATACGGTCATATTCATCCTGCATTGGGTTTTTAAGCGGTGTTTCTTTTTTTGCTTTCGCGAAAGCGTCACCTTCATTATCACCATTATTCATCTCACCTATTTTATTAGGTGATAACGGCAATAGCACAGGCATGGTAAACTGCATATATGTAGGCTCCCCATTATAAGTAGCTGGATCAATAATAGGTAGTTTATCAAAAACCTCTTGCGCCGAAGTCTTAAGCGATGCAAAGACCGCATCTGTATACAGTAGCTTAAAAGTACCCTCACGAGTAACTTCAAATAAAATCACCATCTTACCCTCGTAATTCTCTTCATTAACCTCTGCTGGGACTTCAAGATGATCTATTATAAAGGAAATAAAAGTTTCATTAAAACAAGCTGCAACTTCGCTCACTGGCAAGTCGGCACATTCTGGAAAAACGGGATACTTTTCATAATCACTAGTGGTTACCTGAGCGGTAAGACTACAAGTAGCGAAAACGAACAAAAGAAATACATATTTATGCATGGATGTAGGCGTAATAATTGCGCACGAAAGATAGGGTTTTATACACAAAAAATCCCGTTGCCAGAGGCAACGGGATTATAGTAAAAATGTTCTTATAATTTAATCTTCTATTTGAAATGAGATAGGTAATGAAAAAAGTACCGCAACATTCTCACCTGCTTGTTTTCCAGCAGTCATGTCAGGTAGCAACTTTGTAACTCGCAAAGCCTCTTCTTCAAGTTTTGGATGAGGGGCTTTGGCATTTACATCCACTACTTTTCCAGAAGCATCAATTTTAAATGTCACAAAGATTCTATTTACTCCAGAGAGGCCTAGACCTTCTCCTCTTTCTGCTCTAAACTTTTTAGATACAAATTTAGAAATCTTGGCACTCATGCAATCCTTGCGTTCATCATTTGAGCTTAAACCTTCACAACCTGGATACAAAGGAGCTGTCTCTACTAGAGAAAATATTTTAGCTATTGGCTCATCGTCTACCGTATCATCATAATCAGGAATACGTGGGTCTACAATAGGATCATCTGTGGCATCTGTTGGCTTGAGATCATCTTCAAGGAACTTGGAATCATCTTCCTTTGTCTGGACGTTCTCAAGAATCTTAGGCTCTTCAATTTTTGGGAGCTGCACTTTTCTTATAACCTCCTTTTTAGGTTGCTCTACTTTCACTTGGTCAAGAGTAAAAATTTGATCTACGTTTTCCCGCTCTACCGCTATCGCCAGTTTCTTTTCTGGAGTACGCATTTCGATAAAGAAGATGGAAGCTAGAAGTGCTAAGATTAACCCAATTTGAAAATGAAGCGTGGGATTTCTTCGTAAATTTGCCTCGTGCTTGCGGCTTGATTTGTACACGCTGTTTTGGCGAACAGCAGTGCTTTCTTTGGAATTTTCCATAAGATATAGTTTTAAAAATGTTGAACAATTCTTAAAACGAATCAATAAGCAAGCCAAAATTGAGGTCACCTTAGGGCGGCCTCTTTTTTTTGATATAAGGCACAAAAAAACCATCTCATTGCTGAGATGGTTTTTTCAATATTTAAAAAGTCTTTATGACTTAGTCTTCTACTTTAAATGTAATAGGTAGTGAGTATAAAACCCCTACTGGCTTACCACGTTGCTTACCTGGTGTCATTTTAGGTAATAACTTAATTACACGCTCTGCTTCTGATGCAAGACGTGGGTGTGGAGCACGAGATCTGATGTTTACAATTCTTCCAGTTTTATCAATCTTAAAACTTACAAAGATTCTGTTTATTCCAGATAGACCTAGATCTGAACCTAACTCTGTGTTGAACTTCTTGTTTACAAGCTTGCTCACCTTCTCAGACATACAGTTCTTACGATCGTTATTGTTAGTCATAGACTCACAACCAGGAAAAATAGGCACATTTTCAATAACTGCAAACGGTACATCTGCAATTTCCTCTTCTTCTTCTGCAACCTCTACTTCCTCTACTTCAACGATTTCCTCTTCGGCATCTGTTTCTGTAGACTCTATAATTGTTTCTTCTATTTCTTCTTCATCCTCTACTACCTCAATGATTTCCGGTGCTGGTGGCGGCGGTGGTGGCGGTGGTGGTGGTGGAGTATTCAACTCCGTGATTGGAATTTCTTCGTCGTCTAGATCATCAAGATCAAGCTGACCAATATCAATAGCCACATCATCATAAGTCTTCCACTCGATGGTGATGTACGTTAGTGCGAGTACTGCAATGAGTCCTAGCTGAAAAAACAGCATGCTTCTCTTGCGAAGGTCTGCTTTGGGATTTTTCTTGGGTTCCATAATTAAAGTATTAGTAGAGAGCTAAAATAGCAAAATAAATCTCAGTTGTGAAACTAAAATTACGATTTTAACCCTTTAAATTTCTTAAAAAATAGTAGAAATGTCAAACTTCCGAGTATTACACCTATACTATTTGCAAGTACATCCCACACATCAGGCGTTCTGTATGTAGTTGCACTGCCCTGTAATAACTCAATCACTATGCCATATACCACTAATGCTAAAGCAATTGCTATATAAAAAATTGGCTTTGCCCATTTCTGAGTTACCGAGGTTTTCACGATATGAAAATAACTCAGCCACAGTATGGCTAAACCAAAATAAGCTCCTAAATGTAGGAGCTTATCTATATTTGAAATATTAGTATCTAGTTTTACAGGCTTAACAAGGGACCCTATGCTTAATGCGCAGGTATATGCTATCGCTGTAAAACCAATAAGCTTATCCACCTATAAGTTCTTTGTAAGCATCTGCGCTTAAAAGCTCATCTACCTGTGAAGCATCAGAAAATTTGATTTTAATCATCCAGCCTGCTCCATAAGCATCGCTGTTTACGATTTCTGGCTCATCTTCTAGACCTTCATTAAAAGCTACAATCTCACCAGAAAGCGGTAAGAAAAGATCAGAAACGGTCTTTACTGCCTCTACAGTACCAAAAACCTCATCTCTATCAAGAGTTTCATCAAGAGTTTCTACTTCTACGTAAACGATATCTCCTAGTTCTCCTTGTGCAAAATCTGTAATTCCCACTACGGCTACGTCACCTTCTATGCGTACCCACTCGTGATCTTTCGTGTATTTTAACTCTGCTGGTATATTCATCTTAGTCTGTATTAGTTTGATTTAATTCCGCTTTCGCGAAAATATTCTTTTTAATAGATTAATGCTTACTATTTTCAAATTTTCGCGAAAGCGAACTCATATAATTAATTTCCAAAATTATATCTCAATGTAAATCCAGACCTAATAGTCGTTTGTGGAAATGCTGTAGATATTGCAAATGTCGAAAAAGTATGGTCATAAAAGAAGAGCGCAGTAAGATTTTTACTCAACGCATAATCTGTTGTAAACCTAAGTCCATAAATATCTTGTCCAGCAGTGGTCTGGCTATTGTCTATATCAAGATATCTGATGATAGTTTCGTTTTGTCTAAGAGAGAAATCTGCCTTAAAGTTGAGATCACTCTTAAGAACCCTACGAGATCCACCAAAGTTTGTAACAAACCTAAGATCCTTAATACGATATCCTAGTCCTAATATGTACTCATTACCCTTAATCTCGGTTAAGAGGTTGTTATCAAAGCTTAATCCTAATGCCCTATCTCTTTTAATTTCGGCAAGAATCTTTACAGAGTTTTTCATTTCAAAATCAAGACGAACTAGCGGCGTGAACTGCTCTGTAAGTGTCACATTACTTAATAGCGTTTGATTTAAAAAGTTACCTGCTTGATCTCGCTGTGCGGTCGCAGGGTCTCTATCTGTATTTCTATTATAAGCAAGGTTAGTCAAGTAATTGTTTACAGAATATCCAGCTGTATAACCGTGCTGCACTGAGAATCTCTTGAACTTATCCTTAAACCATTTCATGTTCATTAAGCCGGTATACTTAATATTCCAGTTAGGTAATGGGATACTTCTAAGAAAACCGGTGTCTGTTTTATTTACATCCTTACCGCTATATGCAGCTAAGAAAGCAGGTAACAACACTTTTTGATTAGTACGCCCGAAACCTTCTGGATACCCATCTGCATCTACCTCAAAGGTATTTGTACCGTAAAACTCTCTTGCCAGTCTATTTGCTACAGCCAGTCTGTTTTCTCTAAACGTGTTAAATGTACTACTAGACTCAGATGTACTCTGTGCAAAAGCAGTACCTATTAATACGGTAGATATATTAAAGCGACCAAAACTATTTCCAGTAAGGGATTGATATGCTAAACTCTGCTCGTTAACTCGGTAATTTTCTTGATAGTTTTCTTGAAAAACACGATTTAAGTTAAGATCTATATCAAGATCTTTAAGAAGCCCTATTCTCGCTTGAATAGCAAGATCTCTACTTTCTATCTCGCGATACTGCTGATTAAAATCTTGAAACAATGTTAACCATCCATTACTCGCTGCAAGCTCTCTTACCTCTGCCTGACTTCCGAAAATAAATCCTGGCGTAGGTCTTAAACTTCCTGCAAACCCAACTGATGGTAAATACCCTGGTAAATAGATACCATTACTCTCTTCATAAGTGAGCTGCACTCGTTTAACCGCGGTAAGTAATCCTACCCCTGTATTGAGGGCCTTATCTGATGTACTTAAACCACTCGTGGTTCCATCACTTGAAGCATCTTCTTTTAATTTATCAATCTTGCTATTACGATCATCTTCTGGTGATGGTAATCCTCTAGGTCTAGTGCTAGTAGCACGCTGTTTTTTCTTCTTTGTTAAGCCTACATATTTATAGAGCTTCTCCATATCAAAGGTTCCATTAACAGCATGGGTATTTGTATTCTCCACACTATTTCCTATCTCTGGAATATTATCTAAGACCTGAAACTGTTGTGAACCTCTCTGCCATCTATAGTTTGCAGTATAAGCATAGGTAGCACTAATCCACTCTGTGAACGGAATCTTATCGAACGGTAAATCATAGTTAAGTTGTAATACTCCAAAATGCGTATCTGGCGTACCTACATCAAAAAATCCCCTATAAATACCATAACCATCTACTTCTTGACCTGCATCATCTAAGAAAGCTGGTGTCCCATCATTATCAAGATAGTTTCTTACAATACGGTTGTGGTTTACATTATAATTAAGTCGCAGACTTTTAGTAATAGGAAAGTCGACAGCATACCCCCAATCAAATAAGTAGTTACGCTGAAATAAACGTGGCACCGCAATATCACCTTCGTTTGCAAACACATCTCTAAACTTCTGCTGATTATACTGGCGCACAACATTAGACTGTACAGCAATATTAGACGGCAAGTAATTGAAGTTTAAATCTTTTAAGAACTTATAGTACTTCCCAGTGAATAGAGAGTCATTTTTTGCAAATGGTTCTACAGGCTTAGCATTAAAACTATAGTTATAAGTACCTCCTAATCTCACATTCTGATCGCGAGATTCTTCTATCTCAAAATCCTTATGATCTGTCTGGTTGTAAGAATATGAAAAAGTAAGGTTTTCAATATCATACGGCATAGGCTTGCGCTCTGTATCCGTGCGCTCTTTTCTCACTCCTATAGCATTAAAGCTTTGACGTTTTGTATAATCTACAGAGTAATCTTCAATGTTATCTCTCTCCTCTTGACTAGCTGCATTATCTAGTGATGTATCTAACTCAACATCTTCATAAAGCGGATTAAACTTAGGTGTAATACTCTGCTCGCCTATTGCATAATTAAGAGGTAACTGTAATCCCCATTTCTTTGGCAGTAATTGGCCCGCGTTAAGATTTGTCACAATATCATACTGAGTCACATCTTCTAAGCTACGCTCACCTGCGTTTTGCTCTATACTTCCAAAACCTACAGTACTTAAACGTCCCGTTGCAGATACATTTGCAAAGTCTGCAATATTTCCATCTACACTTAATACCCCAGCATATCCACCATCATTAGTAAGATCTGATAAGCGTAGCTCATTAAACCAAACTTCTCCACCTATTTCTCCTGGAGAACAACCCATAGCTTGGTTGCTCGTTGGGTTTCCATTTTTTACACCAAGCATTAATGTCCTTACATCACCAAAACTAGGAAGACCTTGAATACCTATACGCAATTGACCTTCTTCATAACACATAGACTCTGGATTGAGAATACGATCCCCGTTTTGATCAAAATATGTGATATCATCTGGATCTGACTCTACATCTCCCGCAATTACTTTTGACTTAATAATCTGTAGTAATTCTAATGGAAGATCGAGCTCATTTGCCGCTGGCCAGATAGCATCTCTATCTTGGTTAGACACATTAAATGCAGTAGGCTGTAGTGGTAATTCTATCTGATAAAAATTTGAATTAAGGTCGGTTCCCATTCTTATGAAACCTACTAGATTCTGATTATCAAGACCATTCTCAACAATAGGCTCGGCGTGCATAAACATCTTAAGATTTTTATACTGTCGCATGTCGAGATTATAATATTTATAAACTCCTCTTGCGTCTTGCTCTTCAAGATTTTGAACTCTCAAAGAAAGAGACTGCTCGTTTTGCCTGATATTGTTATTGTTATTATTGAGCCTCTCACGCTCTACCCCTGGAGGTAATGCATAAGGAACTGGCTGTCTTGTTTCATTTGCCTCAATATTTACGGCAGCTACCTCAAACTGTGTGTTATCCGCATCATTGATTTGCGTGTTCTCATTAGGATCTAGCGTTAGTAGGTATCTTCTAAAATCACCACGTACTAAATCTAATGTTCCAAAACGAAGTACAACATCTTCTTGCCAACCACTCATGTACATACGCATAAAACGTATAGACCTAAAGTCATTAATTCCTCCAACTACATTTGTCGCTTGGTTGATTGGCACTCTAAACTGCACCCATCTTGTAGGTAGTTGATTTCCATTTTGAGTAGTGACAGTAAGTTCTCTTACATCAGTTACAAATGGATTATTTTCTATACTTAAAGATGCTGGATTAATAGGTAATTCATATTCAAAATATGCATCTACCGTATTCATTGTATTATCACGGTTTACATCTTCCACATCTGGAAAAGTAGTTGAACCACGATTAGTTTGTGTTACCTCTACCGGAGAGTTACCCTGATTGTTATTATAATCTCTATATCGTTCTATAACGCCACCTTCAGTATTTAAGAAGTAATTATAGTTATCACCTGCAGGATCTGGGAGTCCTGCAAAGTTCGGAAACTCCATTGCCTCCTCTACATCGCTTAGTCCATCATAACCTACATCTTGATTAGTACGCTGTTGGCCTTCTGTATCAAAAGCATAGACTAAAGATTGATTAGTAGGCACTTTACCCCATACTGTTTCTGAGGTTGACTCGTCTCCTCCTTCATTAGGAAGTCCGTTTTCATATTGTTTTCTTCCATCCTTAAGAATATCTTCAGAGATACTACCTAAGTTAAGTGTGAGGTTTCCTCCAGCATTTGCTGTGTCACCATCTCCAAAAAATGGATCTAGTAACCAGAATTCAACAAACTCTACATTTGCTTGTTCAAAGTCTGTAGAAGTTAACTGCCTTGTAATTCCTCCAAAATTTTGTTGAGGATTAGAAAGCATGCCGTCTTGCGCATCAGGACTAAAGTTATAAGGCCCTCTCTCTTGCGGAAAATAAGCTAAATCAAGCGTAAAAAGTGCCTGTGTTTGACCTGCAATAATATCTTGTTGAGGAAATATCTCATCTCTAAAAACACGTCTTGTTTCTGCTAGCGACAAATCGTCGTCTGAGATGCCACCAGGACGCTGATTGTTATAAAAAATAGGATCTATAGAATACCAAGCAAATTTCGCTCTTCTATATCCCGTAGCGAGATCACCGTTTGCTAGCTCACCACCAAAACCTACAGGTGCAGATGATAAACTCCATTGTAAGGCTCCTCCAATATCTATTGAAGTTTGTGATCCCTCAAAATCATCCACATAAGAGGTTGCCTCGCCATTAAAATCTGTTCCTTTAGGTTGCCCAGGAATTAGATACGCTACCTCACCTCTAACTGATAGATTGGAAGGAACATCAGTATCTATATTAGGAAGCTTATTAACCCATCTAGTTAAGAAAGGAAGTTCTGTAGAGTAACTTGCATTTAACCCAACAATCGTATTGTTTATTGGCTCAAAGCTATATGTAGCTTTTTGAGTAAGTGGTCGCTCATTAAGATTTAAGAATGTTCCTCCTACTATAAAATTTTCATTAAACTGGTGTTCTACATTAATCCCTGTAAAACGTTTATTCTGCTGTCCAAAAATAGCATTATTCTCTACCGATGCAGAGATAGGAATACCGGACGCCTCTAAAGATTTATCTAAAATAATAACACGACCTAATTGGTAATTAACCGTATAGTCAAGTCCTTCTACTAGTCTTCTTCCTCCTGCAGTTACTGTAACAGACCCTTGTGGCACATTAAAAGCTCCTAATGGAATACCCTGCTCTTGAGCAGATTTATAACGTCCTTTTAATAAGAATTTGTTCTTCTCGGCATTATCTCTAGCTATCGTTTTTGTAGACTGATATAAAGAAGAATAAACATACTTGTCTTGATGCGGATTATAAGTCTCAGTATTCTCATAAGTTTCTGCACCATCATTTACGCTTAGCAAATCAAATAATGTCTCTCCAAATGGTTCTACAGTTGTAAATACGATACTTCCATTTTGTACATGTACTGTTGTTCCTGGCACAAAATCAAAGAAACCATCTCCTCCTACTTGCGGATCTCCAAAGGTGGTTAGTCTATCAAGATTAAATAATCGTAACAACGTATTACTCTCAAGATCTCCACGATCTTGACCTTCATCCATGGTGTTGTCGTTATTAGTCCCATCAAACAATGTTGGTAAAGGTGCACCACCCACGGGAGTTATAAAGTTAATAGGAGAAGGATCTGAGTATACAATGTTCAATCTAAATCCTTCCTGCTCTAATTGAAAAGCACCTAGCGGATAGATGTTTTTCATCATTAAATCCCATATAGGCTCTTGTACATTTGTGAGGTTACTTTTAAGCATTTTAACCACAAGATTAACAGGGCTTCCAGCTTGTCCAGCAGGAATTACGGTATCTAAAATACCATCTCCATTTACATCTTGACCGTTTAAAATACCATCACCATTCACATCTGCATCTGCACTATCTGCAATGTTATCGCCATCTTGATCTGGACGACCTTGTCCAAAATCTGCATCAATAATATCTGGTCTTCCATCTCCATCTGCATCTGGGCGGCTACCCTCGGTAGCATTAATACCGTCATTTGCAAATTCTCCTACTTGATACACTTGACCTCCTACTGTATATTGAAAGGCTACCCCAAGTACTTCATCATTATTTAATCGCTGGCTAAGAGATATGTAACCTAGTGCTGGGTATAATGTAAACTGAGAGCTTTGTAATTGTCTAGCGTTTTCAAGTAATACGTAGTCAGTTCCATCCTGCACTGTAACGTTACCAAAACCTTGACTAGCCGTCGCCACGTCTCTTATGGCAGGTGTAAGAACAGACTGCACAGACTGATCATTTATACCACGTGGGTTAAAATCATTATTACGGTTATCTGGAAATGCATTTGCAGAGTTATTGATAAAACCAGGGTTTGCTCCTGCATCAATTCCTAAGTTTGCTGGGTCAGATTCACCTATATCTTGTAATGCAATTATATTTCGTGCGTTTGTAGTTTGGTTTTGTCTATTTGTAATCCAAACTTCTACCCTAGTTATTTGAACTCCTCTGTTATCAATAAATGGATAGTTCTTAAGAGCATCATTATACGTATCTCTAAAGTAATGCGCTAAGAAGAAGTGACGATTTTCATCATAATCTAATGCAGGCACTTCAAAGTCTTGTACAGTTGCACCACCCTCTGCAGTTACAGTTCTAGGTTGTGATTGGTTCTCAGAAAACACAGCCGTTACTCGCGTCTTTCCAAACTGTAACTCAGTTTTTACACCAAACAAACTCTGCGAACCTTGAATAAGTGCGCTATTGAGCGGCATCGAAATATTACCTACTTCAATTTTCTGTATAATATCATCCTCAGTAGGTGTGTATTCTAGCTTAATTTGATTTTGGAAATTAAAGGTAGACTCCGTATCGTAATTTGCTGTAATCTGTAAGCGCTCACCCACTTGACCTAGTAAACTCAAGCTTATTCGTTGATCAAAGTCAAAGGTAAAATTGCTACGGTTACGTGGTGAAAATGCTGGGTTATCTTGTTTTGTAAATAACAGCCCAAGATCCATCTCTACAGATCCCTGTGGTGTAAACTCTATCTTATCTCCACCAAAAATGCTTTTAAATAAATCATTCTCAACATATAGTGATTTTACTAAGCTATTGCGGGTATCATCCTCTTCAGACCTACCATCTACTACATTTACTTTCTCTCTAAAATACTGACGCATCTGCTCGTCACGTACTCTTTTTTGATATTCGGCTGGGGTTAAAATGAGAGGATATGTAATATTAAAACTCCCTAATTCCTCGGTAAATATATACCTATCGAGCACAGCATCATAAGTATATTTTGACACAATACTGTTAGGGTTAGGCAACACCAGGCTACCTAACGAGAAGGTTGTGGCCGTAGAGTCTTGAGCTGCTGCATCCTCCTCTTCTTCCTGCGCCATTGCTACGGAATTTCCTAGAAAGAAAAATCCAACTACAAACAATATCGCTATACGTACATTTAAATAATAGTGTTGCTTCAAAATATGCCTACAGTTTTTTTAATGCTTCTTTGATAATCGTTTCTACGCTTGCGTCTGGCTTTTCTTTTACAATGACCGTACAGACTTTTTCTGCTTGCTTACGCGCAAAACCTAATGTCTCTAAAGCAGATAACGCCTCTTCTTTGCTAGTATTGCTTTGCACAGCACTTTCACTACTCATATCGTACACCTTCAGGATCTTATCCTTGAGGTCGAGTATTACTCGCTGGGCTGTTTTTGCTCCTATTCCCTTAATACTTTGTATGGTTGCTACATCATTTGATGCAATAGCTTGTTTTATCTGGTTAGGATCTAGAGAGGACAACATTGTCCTTGCCGTACTTGCTCCTATACCAGAAACAGACAGTAATAATCTAAAAATCTCACGCTCCATCACCTCCATAAACCCAAAAAGTGTATGACTATCTTCTTTAACTTGTAGATGGGTGTGCAACTTTAAAGCCTCGCTATCTCCTAGCTGCCCAAAAGTGTGCAATGAAATATTAATAAAATATCCTACTCCGTTGCAGTCTAGTACTACGTGAGTTGGATTTTTTTCTATAAGTCTTCCGCTTAAGTGAGTGATCATTTAACAAATAATTAAGGAGCGTAAATGTAAGAAAATTATGTCTAGGAGATTGCCAATTTTAATGGTTACGCTTTCGCGAAAATGAAACCACTCAAAACCACGCTTCTTCAATAAAAATTAACGATTACTCTTCCTCATTACGTCAACAAAAAAACTCACAAAAAAAGAGGTGTAAACATTACATTTTACACCTCTTTGTATCAAATTTTCGCGAAAGCGAAATCTATATATTACTTCTGTTCTTGCGCACGGCGCACTTCTTGTTTTTGCTTTTTCTGAGCGTCAATAACCGTAATTGCAGCCATACTTACCATTTCATCTACACTTGCTCCTAGTTGAAGTACATGTACAGGCTTGCGCATACCTAATAAAATAGGCCCAATGTTATCTGCCTTTTCAAGCTCCTTAATCACTTTATAGGTAATGTTTGCACTATCTATATTTGAAAACACAAGTGTATTTACTTTTCTTCCTGCTAGTTTTGAGAAAGGAAATTTTGCTTGTAACATTTCCTTGTTAAGAGCAAAATCTGCTTGTACTTCACCATCTACCACAAGATCTGGATAGTAGCGATGCAAGTAAGATACCGCCTTACTCACTTCTGTAGCTTTCTCATGTCCAGAAGATCCAAAGTTTGAATAACTCACCATTGCAACAACAGGCTCAAGACCAAACATTTTTACGGTAGTGGAAGTCATTTGAGCAATTTTAGCAAGCTCCTTTGCTGTTGGATTGATATTTATTGAAGTATCTGCAAGAAACAAAGGTCCTCTTGATGTCACCATCAAGTTACAAGCTGCTACTTTTTGCACTCCAGGTGCAGTACCTATAACTTCAAGCACAGGCTTTATCACAGTAGGGTAACTACGACTATAACCAGATAACATACCATCTGCATCTCCTTCATTTACCATCATAGATGCAAAATAATCGCGACGCTTTACTTGACGCCTTGCATCAAGATATGTAATCCCTTTGCGCTTACGTGTATTCCAGTATATGTTTGCATAGCGATCTACTTGATCCTTTTCCTCATTAGATAATGGATCTATAATCTCTACATCTGCCTCAAAACCTATTTCTTCCTTAAGCTCAAGAATTACCTCTCTATTACCTAGTAACACGGGAATTGCAATTCCTTCTTCATGTACAATTTGAGCAGCTTTTAAAACATCCAGCTGGTCTGACTCTGCAAAGATAATACGCTTAGGATCTAGCCTAGCTCTATCAAGCAGTAATCTTACTATCTTATTATCTTCTCCTAGGCGCTCTAATAACTCATCGTTATATGAATCCCAGTCTGTTATAGGCTCAAGTGCAACTCCGCTATCCATAGCAGCTTTTGCAACTGCTGGAGGAATTGTTGTTATCAATCTCGGGTCAAAAGGCTTTGGGATGATATAATCTCGTCCAAAGGTAAATCGTGTTGCTCCGTATGCAATATTCACCTGCTCTGGAACTGGCTCTTTTGCTAGTTGAGCAAGTGCTTTTACAGCAGCCATTTTCATTTCTTCATTTATTGCCGTTGCTCTTACATCAAGCGCTCCACGAAAAATAAAAGGAAAACCAAGCACATTATTAACCTGATTAGGATGGTCAGAACGTCCCGTCGCCATAATAAGATCTGGTCGAGAAGTAATTGCTACGTTATAATCGATCTCTGGCGTTGGGTTTGCCATTGCAAAAACAATAGGATCATTTGCCATAGATCTAATCATATCTGGTGATACAATATTACCTACAGAAAGTCCCAAGAACACATCTGCATCTACCATGGCATCTGCAAGATTCTTGTAATCCTTGTTACTTTTAAATTTCACCTGCTCTGGAGAAAGGTCTGTACGATCTGCTCGTAACAAACCGTTTATATCAAACATTGATATATTTTCTAGCTTAGCACCAAGTAAGTGATATAAGTTCATGCAAGAGATAGCAGCACTTCCCGCACCACTTACCACAATCTTTACATCCTCAATACGTTTACCTGCAATTTCTAATGCATTAAGCATTGCCGCAGCCGAAATAATTGCTGTACCATGCTGATCATCATGCATTACTGGGATATCCAACTCTGCCTTAAGTCTGCGTTCTATTTCAAAAGCTTCTGGAGCTTTAATATCTTCTAAGTTAATACCTCCAAAAGTGGGAGCAATATTTTTTACAGTTTCTACAAAAGCGTCTACATCCTTAGTATCCACTTCTATGTCAAACACATCAATACCAGCAAATATTTTAAACAAAAGTCCTTTACCTTCCATTACAGGCTTAGAGGCTTCTGGCCCTATATCTCCCAGTCCTAAAACTGCGGTGCCATTTGTGATTACGGCAACTAGGTTACCCTTTGCCGTATATTTATAAACGTTATTTACATCTTTTGCAATCTCTAGACAAGGCTCTGCTACACCAGGAGAATATGCTAACGCGAGATCACGCTGGCTAGAATACTTCTTCGTAGGAACTACGGCAATTTTACCTGGTTTAGGCTTTGCGTGATACACGAGAGCTTCTCTACGCTTGTTGCTGTTTTGACTCATAAAGTTGATTTGTATTTGACTTACAAAAATACAGATTTCCTAATACGCCACATAAGCTATAACACATTATAGTTATCAGGTAGGGTTCTATTTAAAATCTAATAATTGCGTTAAGATATCTACATTTTGAGGAAGTCTCCCTACGTGCTGTAGTTTTATTGCAGCTAGTGATAGTGCGATTTTGAGACATCGCTCAACTTCATACTCCTTGATGTATGCAAATAAAAAGCCACTCCAGAAGGCATCTCCTGCTCCTGTAGCGTCAAGAATATTTTCTACTCTTGCTGCCGGTAGTTCAATTATTTCTTGAGATTCTTTTTTACGCTTTCGCGAAAGCTTAACCCCATCAGAACCAAGCGTGAGACAAACAAGCTCAACACCAAAATCGTTGTGAAAGAAATCAAATATCTCATCATGAGACTTACGTTCTCCAAACAAGCGCTCCATATCATCCTCGCTTATCTTCACTAGCGGATTATATGAACAGTATTTTCTAAAGGTTTCCATTGCTTTTTCCTTTTTAGGAAAAATGCGTGGAGAGTAATTGAGGTCAATACTCAGCGTGCAACCAGCCTCAAAGGCTTTCTTTGCTTTGGCTAAAATAGTAGTCCGAGCGGGATTTTTACTTAATGCAAAAGCTGTGGTGTGAAAAATGGAGGTCTTTTCAATAAGCTCATCTGGAATTTGATCTTCGGTGATTTTTGTATCTGCATAGCGATAGGGAATAAAATCTGGCGTTCCCGTCGTTTTCGATACAAAAATTACACTAGTAGGATTTACAGCATCTGTTCTCACAAGATCTGTTTGCACTCCATTCTCGGCAAGTTTCTCTTCTATATAAAGACCTAGACCATCATCACCTCTAGTTGCAGCAAGCTTCACATTCATCCCTAGACGTGCTAAGTTCATTGCCACATTTGTAGGGCTGCCACCTAGATACCTGTGATAATCTCTAGTTTGATCAATTCTCACTTCCTTTTGGTGACCTATGAAGTCTATCAAAACTTCACCTACACATATAATATCAATATCTCTATTCAAGCCTTTCTAGTATTTTAATGCACCCTAAGATGCAAATCTATTATTACATAACAAACTACTAATTACTCTGGTTGATTATATACTTCTTGCGCTTGCTTAGGTGTCAACCTAAGTGCTAGAATAGCCGATATTAAGAAAAATACACCAGCAAATAATATGGCGTTTATAGCACTACCACCTAATAAATATTTATAGATAGGACCAAAAGTCACAGTCTCAATAGCCATAGGTATTACAATCATCATATTTAAAATACCCATATAAATACCACGTTTAGTTTGCGGCACAATCTTAGAAACCATTGTGTATGGAATTCCCATCATTGCGGCCCAGCCTATCCCAAAAAGAATCATAGGTAACACCACTAAATTTGCATCGTTTATATATGGGATCAAAAACATAGCAAGTGCTGTACCTAGTAAACTTGCTGCATAAATTTTCTTACCTCCAAACTTTAACGTGAGCGGTACGAGCACGAGCGCAACGACCATAGTCACAGAGTTATAGGTTAAACTCATTTTTGCAGATTGTGATGCAGCTTCCCCGATAGTAAAATTTAAAGTATCTCTAAACATAGGTACATTAAACTGCCAGTATACAAATAATGCGTACCACTGAAAAAGATACACACCAGCTACCTTCCACATAAATGCAGGCATAGTCTTTACAGTTTGAGCAATCTCGACAAAAGGATGTTTAAATTTTTGTAAAAATGTTAATCCTCTAAATGCTTCTATTTCCACCATCTCACCTTCGGAAGGTGGTATTTCTTTGGTTTTACTCACAGACCATAAAATGGTAGTGATAGATAATATCGCACCTATAAAAAATGAATAATATAACCACTGAGGTATACTCCCTACAATCTCCTCTGCTACCCCTAGAATTTCTTGAAAATATATGATTGATAGCATCGCAATCACCGTTCCTGCTCCTACAAATAGACTTTGCATTTGATAACCAAGGCTTAATTGCTTTTGAGGCAACTTATCTCCTACTAGTGCTCTATATGGCTCCATAGCCATGTTGTTCCCTATATCGAGTATCCAAAGCAATGCAACCGCTACCCATAACACAGGACTAAAAGGAAATGCAAACAAACAGATACTACCTATGAGGGCACCTATGAGAAAAAATGGCTTTCTTCTTCCAAATTTTGGCGACCATGTTTTGTCACTTATCGCACCTATAATAGGCTGTACAATCAATCCTGTAATAGGACCTGCAATATTGAGAATAGGCAGCAAATCTTCGGCTGCTCCTAGATATAAGAATATAGGATTTATAGCTGTTTGTTGAAGTCCGAAAGAGAATTGAATCCCTAAGAAACCAACGTTCATATTAAAAATTTGCCAGAATGAGAGGTTAGGCTTTTTAATGGAGCTTAGTATTTTATTCATAAGATAGCGCGTAGTTATTGCAATGTAGCGACAGTAATATCCGTAATAATTATTAAAATTCCTTTTACCAGGTTTAAAATTATTACAATCACGCTTTCGCGAGAGCGTAATATATAAACTCTACTGCTTTTTAAGTGCGTTTATATTGCGCTGTAAACCTGAAAACTTTGTCCGTTTTACTGCAGATTTTCTAAAGATTTCAGAAAATACTTCTTGGGTGATTTCTTCCCAGTCCTTTTTTGAATTAGAGAGCAATTCTGGATGAGGGTCAAAAAGCGGCTCACTATGCGCTTTTGAAAAACGATTCCAAGGACACACGTCTTGACAAACGTCACAACCAAACATCCAGTCATCTAGATGTGGCTTTGCATAGTCAGGAATTTGATTCTTTAACTCTATCGTAAAGTAACTTATGCACTTACTCCCGTCTACCTTATAAGGCTCAACAATAGCATCTGTGGGGCATGCATCTATACAGGCAGTACAGCTACCACAATGATCTGTTACAGGTGTGTCGTAGTCCAAATCCAAATCAATCACTAGCTCTGCAATAAAGTAAAAAGAACCCATTTTCTTAGAGAGTAAATTGCTATGCTTTCCTATCCAGCCCAATCCGCTTTTTTTTGCCCATGCCTTATCAAGCACTGGAGCGCTGTCTACAAAAGCACGGCCATGCACATCCCCTATTTCCTCTTGAATGTTATGTAAAAATTCTTTGAGTTTATCCTTAATCACAAAGTGATAATCGCGGCCATAAGCATACTTAGATATCTTGTACGAATCTTCATTTTGAATTTCGTGAGGAAAATAATTAAGCAGTAGAGAAATAACACTTTTTGAGCCTTCCACGAGCTTCGTAGGGTCAAGACGCATATCGAAGTAATTCTCCATATACTGCATCTCACCATTCATATTTTGCTTGAGCCATGATTCAAGTCGAGGTGCTTCTTCCTCTAGAAAACCGGCTTTACTTATACCACAAGACATAAAACCTAGGCGAGTAGCTTCGGCTTTAATGAATGCTGTATATTTTGCTCGATTTTCAATCATTACTACCTTGGTATAAACTCCAGCAATGCATTTTTAGGCTTTAATGTAATAAGCGGCAATATCTCAATGGGCGTACTTTTTGGAGCAATCTTGAACATAGCCACTAGCTCAGTAACGGTTAGTATCATCTCATACATAGCAAAATTATTACCGATACACATTCTAGGTCCTGCGCCAAAAGGAAAATATGCCGGATGTTTCATTCCTGCATTATCATCAAATCTAGTAGGATCAAATTGATCTGCTCGCTCCCAAAAGTCCTTATGTTTATGAATTTCTATTACAGAAAATAGCAAATTAGAACCCGCAGGAACCTCCATACCGTTATGCTCATCATCTTCAATATTCACACGATCTATAAAATATGCCGGTGGATACATACGCATGGTTTCCTCTAGTACTTGCTTAGTAACCGTACATTGTCTTAAAAACTCATTGAGAGTGGTGGAGTTCGCTTTCGCGAAAGCGTATTCTTCATAAATCTTATCTTGCCAGATAGGATTTCTAGCAAGTAGCTGAGCTGTAAATGTAAGCGCGTTTGAAGTAGTCTCGTGACCCGCCGAAAACAAAATGAGAATTTCATCTATAAGCTGTTCCTCCTCCATAAATCCGTCATCCTCATATTGAGAATCTAGCAGCATATCAAGTAAATCACCAGGCTTGTCACCGCTATCCTTGCGCTCTTGTACAAGTTCCTTTAGAATCACCCTCGCCTCTTTTGTAAGAGCAAGATGCTTATCTATAGGTCCACCATATTTAAAATACCATGCCTTAAATGGCTGGCGAAGTTCTTTTACAAGCATCTTTTGTGCTTGCTCTGTGATGTATTGTAATCTATTTATTTTGTCTCGATCTACATCAGTTTTAAACAATGCCTTAACGACAGTCATAAATGCAAGGTCATTAAAAACCTCAAACACATCAAAAGGCTTATGCGTTTCAACACGCAATAGTTCTTCTTTAATTACCTCATGCATTGCATCAAGTAATTGTGCTAGCTGCTTCTTATGAAAAGCTGGCTGTATAAGTTTGCGTTGTTTTTTCCAGTGGTCGCCCTCTGCGGTGAGCAGACCTTCCCCAACATATTTTGCTAAATCCTTAGTTTGGATAGGTGATTTGCTGTAGTTGCGCTGATTTTTTTGAAGTGCATATTTGGCAAATTCCGGATCTCTTGAAAAGACAACATCATTACCAAAACCAAGCTTTAGTTTAAAAGTATCACCTTTTGACTCAAAGTTTTCTTTATGAAAAGGCAAAGGGTTTTTAAGGATACTTCCCGCATTGGCAAGAAATTTAAACACGGATACTGCTGGAATTTTATCTGGCATATAATGTTTTATAGGATCAATTATAAAGATACGGCTTGATTGAAATTAAGATAATCCAGGCTTTCAAAAAATATGAATCATTCCACTTTCAGCAAACGGCTTTAACTCTATAATTAAAAGAGTCCGCCCTGCACAGGTCCTTTTACACGACCTAAATGTCTATAAGCTTCTTCGGTCACTTCTCTACCTCTAGGTGTACGCATTATAAAACCTTGTTGTATTAGGAATGGCTCATATACTTCCTCAATAGTTTCTGCACTCTCAGATACTGCAGTTGCAAGGGTTGTAATACCTACCGGCCCACCCTTGAACTTATCTATAATAGTCGCAAGTATTTTATTATCCATCTCATCAAGACCATGTGCATCTACGTTTAATGCCTCAAGACTATATTTTGCAATAGCAATATCTATACGCCCGTTACCCTTAATCTGAGCAAAATCACGCACACGTCTCAATAACGCATTTGCAATACGAGGAGTTCCTCTACTTCTTCCTGCAATCTCTACGGCAGCTTCCATAGAGATAGGCACTCCTAATATACTAGAGCTACGCTCAACGATAGTAGTAAGCAGTTCTGTAGTATAATATTGTAATCTACTTGAGATACCAAAACGTGCTCGCATAGGTGCTGTAAGCAGTCCTGAACGCGTTGTTGCACCCACTAGTGTAAATGGAGCAAGATCTATCTGAACACTTCGAGCATTGGGACCTGTTTCAATCATGATATCGATACGATAATCCTCCATAGCTGAGTATAGATACTCTTCTACTATTGGACTCAATCTATGTATCTCATCAATAAAGAGGACATCTCTCTCATCGAGATTAGTAAGTAATCCCGCAAGATCTCCTGGCTTATCGAGTACTGGACCTGATGTGATTTTGATATTTACATCAAGTTCATTGGCAAGAATATTTGCAAGGGTGGTTTTACCTAAACCTGGAGGACCGTGAAACAATGTATGATCTAAAGCTTCTCCTCTTTGGTTTGCTGCTTGAACAAATATCTTCAAGTTTTCTAGCACCTGATCTTGTCCCGCAAAATCATCAAAGGATAGCGGTCTCAATGCCTTTTCGACATCTACATCTTCTCTAGAAAAACCATCGTTTGTGGGGTCTAAATGTTCATTCATACGTAACAGTGATTTCAATCAAAGATAAGGAATAGTGTTGGGTCATTATGAATACATAACAATGAGCACTCACAAAATTTTCCATTGCATTAGTACGCTTTCGCGAAAGCGTAACAACAAAAAACCCACTCATTTGAGTGGGTTTTTAAAACAAATATTATAATCTAGTGATTCATTTCTTCTTCATTAGGTTGAAGAGGCATGGTCTGTGGGATAAAATCTTGACCAGGTATTACGTAATCTGAACCATCTTTATTCAATTTAGAATAATCATATGGCCAACGTTGTACCTCTGGAATTGCTCCAGCCCAGTTACCGTGGATATGCTTATGTCCCGTAGTCCACTCTAACGTGTTAGACTTCCAAGGGTTTTGCGCTCCTACTTTTCCATAGAACATAGAATGGATAAAGTTATATAAGAATACTAATTGTGCTCCTGCAGTTATGAATGCAAAAATACTTATAGCCTTATTTACGTCCAGTAAATCATCAAAATATGGGAAGGCTGAGTTTGTATAATAACGTCTTGGAAGACCCGCCATTCCGATAAAGTGCATAGGGAAGAAAATACCGTATGCTCCAATCACTGTGATCCAGAAGTGAACGTAACCTAAGTTTTTGTTCATCATCTTACCTTCAAACATTTTTGGGAACCAGTGGTACACTCCTGCAAATAGTCCATAAAGGGCAGATATACCCATTACTAAGTGGAAGTGAGCAACTACGAAGTAAGTATCGTGTACGTTAATATCTAATGTAGAATCTCCAAGGATAATTCCTGTAAGACCTCCAGATATAAACGTAGATACAAGACCTATAGAGAATAACATTCCAGGGTTGAACTGTAGGTTACCTTTCCATAAGGTCGTTATATAGTTAAAAGCTTTTACTGCGGACGGTATCGCAATAAGTAAAGTTGTAAATGTAAATACCGATCCTAAGAAAGGATTCATTCCCGAGATGAACATATGGTGACCCCATACTATAGTTGACAAGAATGCTATCGCAAGAATAGAAGCAATCATCGCACGGTAACCAAAAATAGGCTTACGTGAGTTAGTTGATATAATCTCAGATGATATTCCTAATGCTGGTAATAATACAATGTATACTTCTGGGTGACCTAAGAACCAGAAAAGGTGCTCAAATAATACAGGCGAACCTCCAGAATTATGTAATACCTCTCCACCGATATAGATGTCAGACAAGAAGAATGATGTTCCAAAACTTCTATCCATGATAAGCATTAATGCTGCAGAAAGTAATACTGGAAATGAAACAACACCAATAATTGCTGTTACAAAGAATGCCCAGATTGTAAGAGGAAGTCTAGTCATAGACATACCCTTAGTACGTAGGTTTATTACAGTTACTACGTAGTTCAATGATCCTATTAGTGAAGAAGCAATGAAAATAGCCATTGAAACTAACCATAGTGTCATTCCCATACCTGAAGCAGGGATGCTGTTAGGTAAAGCTGATAATGGAGGGTAAATTGTCCATCCTGCTGCAGCTGGACCAGACTCTACAAAAAGAGAAAGAACCATGATTACTGAAGAAAGAAAGAATAACCAGTAAGAAACCATGTTCAAGAATCCTGAAGCCATATCTCGAGCTCCAATTTGAAGTGGAATCAATAAGTTACTAAATGTACCACTCAAACCAGCGGTAAGTACAAAGAACACCATGATGGTTCCGTGTATCGTAATAAGTGCTAAATAAATATTTGGATCCATAACACCATCTTTACCCCAGTCTCCTAAGAGTACTTCGTAAATAGTGAACTGGTGATCTGGCCAAGCAAGTTGAAGACGGAATATCAATGACATCCCAATACCTATAATACCCATTATCAAACCAGTAATTAAGTACTGCTTTGAGATCATCTTATGATCTGTACTAAAGATATATTTTGTTACAAATGTTTGCTCGTGGTGGTGCTCGTGATCGTCATGACCATGATCTGCTGTTGGTGCGTGTGCTGCCATACCTTGATTCTTTAGTTAATTTTTCTTTTTCTTTTTTTTACTCTTGAGCCGTTGCTAAAGAACTACCAAATGTCTTTTGTTCTGCCATCCAAGCATCATACTCTTCTTGGGTTTCAACAACAATCTTCATCTGCATGTTATAATGCGAAGCTCCACAAATCTTATTACATAGCAAGTAATAGTCAAATTCGTCATAAGCATCTATTGGACCGTCTCCAGCTGCAATAGACTGTTTGTTTTTCTCTTTTCTAATATCTTTTATAGTCGCCATCTTATCCTTCATGTAATCCGTATCGCGTATTTCAGCAGTGGTTTTTGAAGGTGTGAATGAGAACTGAGTAATCATACCTGGCACTACATTCATTTGCGCTCTAAAGTGCGGCATGTAAGCAGAGTGAAGTACATCTTGAGAACGTAACTTAAAAATCACTTGACGCCCTACAGGAAGGTGTAACTCTGTAGTGATCTTATCATCCATTGCATCTGCATCACTCTCATCTACTCCGACAGTATTTGCTCCTTCAATGAATCTTACGTTTGCATTACCTAAGGTATTATCTTCTCCAGCATATCTAGCTTGCCATCCAAAACGTTTTGCATAAAGCTCCACTACGATAGCATCTTCATCCTCCTCAAAGTTCATAATATCTGACCAAGTAAAAAGACCATATATAATTAAACCTGCAAGAACGATTACTGGAATTATCGTCCAGATAAACTCTAATTTATCGTTATCTGCATAAAAAAGTGCCTTTTGCCCCTTCTTACCGCTATACTTATAAGCAAAATAATGCAACAATGCTTGTGTTATTACCTGCACAAACATAATGAGTGCTAATGAGATAAATAACAAATTGTCATAATCTGCTCCGTGTTCTGAAGACGCTTCTGGCAGATAAAATTTACTGTAATTAATAAAACAGTATGCCATTATAAAATAAAATACAACTGCAAACCATAGCATCAATTTACCATTGATACGATTGTCTTTGTCGTCAGCTACTTGAGCTGTTTCGCTATTAGTCTTCTTATTAAACTGTGATAGTTTAAAGATCTTCGACATTTGCCAAAGCGTGACTACAAATAGAATTACTACGATGAGTGCTAATAAACCTGTCATTGTTTTCTAACTTCTTTATATCAATATTCTAATAATGAAAGTGTTTACTTTCTTCAATAAGCGGATTGCGCTTAGGCTCTAACGGACGTTTTGTAAGCGACGTAAATACAATCAATACAAATAATCCAAAGAAGAACATAAGTGATCCTAACTCTACAAATCCAAATGACCAAGCTTGCCCAACTGTGCCAGGCATAACCATGTTATATATATCCACATAGTGACCTAATAAGATTACGATACCAGCCATAACAACGAACCAGTTTACACGTTTGAAGTCACTGTTCATAAGTATTAGTAATGGGAATAAGAAGTTCATGATAAGCATTCCGAAGAATGGTAAGTTATAATCTTCTATACGCTGTATGTAGTATGTTACTTCTTCTGGAATGTTTGAATACCAAATAAGCATGAACTGAGAGAACCATAAGTATGTCCAGAAAATACTAAATCCAAACATAAATTTAGCAAGGTCATGAATGTGACTATCATTTACACTCTGTAAATAACCAGCACCTTTAAGTATCATAGTTATTAGAGCGATAGTTGTAATACCACAAACCATCATTCCTGCAAGTACATACCATCCAAATAGCGTACTAAACCAGTGTGGGTCTATAGACATAATCCAATCCCATGACATCATTGACTCAGTATATAAAAAGAATACTAAGAATGCCGCAGCAAGTTTAAATGACTTTTTATGTGATTTGTTATCTGTTGCTTCATCTTGCTCCTTAGAAAACTTTACAGCAAAGAATCTATATGCATTCCAACCTGCGATAAATATTACAGCTCTAATTAATAACCATGGAACATTTAACCAATCTGATTTACCAGCAATTAATTTATCATAGTTTTCACTAGTTGGATCTGTAATACCATCTGCCATCCAGTGGAAGATATGGTTGAAATGAAAACCAGAAAGAGCTAACAAAATCAACATGATAATACTTCCAGGTAACAAGTACCCAGTAATACCTTCCATCACTCTAAGCAATAAAGGAGACCATCCAGCTTGTGCTGCATATTGAACAGCGTAAAACGCTAGACATCCCAATGAAATCATAAAGAAAAAGAATGCCGCAACATATACTGCAGACCATGGTTTATTCTTATAACCGTCTAAAAGGTGTTGATTATGTTCAGCTTCGCTCATTGCATGACCTTCTTCAGCTTGATGACTAGCAACTGCATGATCTTCACCGTGACCTTTTGCAGTAGCAATAGCTTCGTGTGTATCATGACCGTCACCAGATACTGCTGTATCATGACTCTCTCCGTGATCATCACCAGCGTGCATAGCTTCAATATCTGCTATTGACGAAGGCATATACATCGCATCTACTGCAAATAATAACGCCCCTACTACCATAAAAATGATAGCTGATAATTTTAAGTTCTTAGATAATGTGTACATATCTTAAATATCGGTTGTTCCGTTAATTAGTTTTATTCGTGACCTTGAGCATTCATTGGCTCTGATTCTGGACCAGGAATTGCATCTACTGCACCCTCGTTTAAATCAGTGTCAATTTTACCTTCAGTCATCTCAGAGATAATTTCAGAGGCTGTAAATTCCTTCTGTGGCTTACCATCTAACGCATCTTTAAGACCCATTACATAATGATCAACCATCCAAAGTTCATCTTCTGTCATTTGAGATGCATATGACCCCATAGAGTTGATACCATAATACATTACGTGGTATACACTACCTTCAGTAACAGCTCTACCTGCATCGTTGTAAGCAGGCACCCCCAGAATCTTTTCGCGTTTAGCAAGATTCCCTTTACCGTCACCTTTAACACCGTGACAGATTGAACAATAAATATTATAAAGTTCGTTACCCTTTACATAATTATCTTCAGTAAGAGGAAGTGGATTTTTCAAGTTCGCTTTCGCGGAAGCTTTACCTTCTGGAGTATTTTCAAAATCGTAAGGCATCCAACCTCTCATTACAGATCCCTCTGCTGGCTCTAGTGCTTCATAACCATCAGGAAAAACCTCGTACTTACCGTAAGTTTCATAACCTACAGACTCATACATATTAGGCATATACTGATAGTTAGGTTTATTATCATCTTGACAAGAGATTACACTTGCAAAGGCAATTAACAAAACAGCTATTTTAAATATATTCTTCATTGCGTTGGCTTATGCTTCGTTTGCAATTAAATTAATCTCTACGGCTCCTGTTGTAACTAAAAAGTTTGCGAGCTCTTCTCCATCCTTACCAGTTGCGTCAATCTCCATAAGGAAGTGATCATCTGTTGTACGTACATCTGGATTTTCAGCTTTCTTAAATGGCCATAATTTACTTCTTAAGTAAAAAGTAATTACCATCAAGTGAGCGGCAAAAAATACAGTAAGTTCAAACATGATAGGCACAAAAGCCGGCATGTTCTCAATGTAACTAAAAGAAGGTTTACCACCAATGTTCTGTGGCCAGTCCTCAATCATTATAAAGTTCATCATTAATGTCGCTACTGTAATCCCAACACACCCATAAAGGAATGCTGTGATAGCAAGACGAGTAGGTGCAAGACCCATAGCCTTATCAAGTCCGTGCACAGGAAATGGAGTAAAGATATCATTGATATGAAGATGCTTCTTCTTTACCTCCTTGACAGCGTTCATAAGAACATCATCATCCGTGTATATTGCGTGTATAACTGTAGATGCCATACTTAATTATTTAAGATTGTTAGCTTGACCAGCCCAGTCATCGCGCTCTGCACGACCAGGAAATGATCCAGTTAGATTATCAAGTAACGTGTACTCATTAGAAGTCATTCTACTTACCTGCTCATAAGTATAAATACCAAGAACATTAAGCTTCTCCTCCATTTTAGGTCCAATACCGTTAATCACTTTAAGATCGTCTGCTTTCTGTGTTGCAGCATCAAATGAACCTAGACGGTCAGTTAATGATTCAGCACCATGATTATCTTCAGCGATAACAGTTTCCCCTTTAGATAATTCTTGTGGCTTTGCAATGTATGCGCCGTCAAGATTAATTTTTACAGGTCCACCAGAAGTACGAGGATCTGCTCCTGTACCTACTAATGATTGTCCCGACTCACGTAATTTCTTGTAACGCTCTCCAGAAGACTTCATGATTGTCTTTACTTCTGCTTGTGCAATCACCGGGAAAGTACGAGCATACAATAAGAACAATACAAAGAAGAAACCTATTGTACCAATAAAGATACCTATATCTACAAATGTAGGTGAGAACATCGTCCATGATGATGGTAAGTAATCACGGTGAAGTGAAGTTACAATAATCACAAAACGCTCAAACCACATTCCTATGTTTACTACAATTGATATAATAAAAGAGAACATTATAGATCTTCTCAGTTTTGGGAACCACATAAATTGAGGAGAGAATACATTACATATCATCATACTCCAATATGCCCAAGCATAAGGTCCAGTTGCTCTGTTTAAGAATGCATACTGCTCATACTCTACACCAGAGTACCAAGCCATAAATAACTCAGTAATATAAGCTACACCTACTATAGAACCTGTAATCATAATTACAATGTTCATAAGCTCGATGTGCTGTACTGTTATATAGTTTTCTAAACTCACAACCTTACGCATTATAATAAGAAGTGTATTTACCATGGCAAAACCAGAGAATACAGCTCCCGCAACAAAGTAAGGAGGGAAAATAGTAGTGTGCCATCCCGGTATAACCGAAGTTGCAAAGTCAAAAGATACAATCGTGTGTACAGAAAGTACTAATGGTGTTGCAAGACCTGCAAGTACCAATGATACTTCTTCAAAACGCTGCCAATCTTTTGCTCTACCTGACCAACCGAAGGCTAGTAGACTGTAAATCTTCTTTTGGAAAGGCTTTACAGCTCTATCACGAATCATCGCAAAATCAGGAAGCAATCCAGTCCACCAGAATACTAGTGATACAGAAAGATATGTAGATATTGCAAATACATCCCAAAGTAGCGGCGAGTTAAAATTTACCCATAGAGAACCAAATTGGTTAGGTATAGGTAACACCCAATACGCTAGCCATGGACGCCCCATGTGAATAATAGGAAACAAACCAGCTTGTACTACAGAGAAGATAGTCATCGCCTCTGCCGAACGGTTAATTGCCATACGCCACTTCTGACGGAATAATAATAGTACCGCAGATATCAATGTTCCTGCGTGCCCGATTCCTACCCACCATACAAAGTTGGTAATATCCCAAGCCCATCCTACGGTTTTGTTTAGACCCCAACTACCAATACCGTTTGTTACAGTATAGATAATACAGCCTATTCCCCATAAGAAAGCAACAAGTGCGATAGAGAATACGATCCACCATGATTTATTAGCTCGTCCTTCAACAGGAGCGACTATATCTAAAGTTACATCGTGATAAGTTTTATCTCCGGTAACTAGTGGTCTTCGTATAGGTGCTTCGTAATGCGCCATAATCCTATATAATTAGTCTTTAGATTAGTTGTTTTTATGCTTCTTCTGTATTACGTACCATTGTCTGGTAGAATACATTAGGTTTTGTTCCTACATGCTCAAGCAAGTGATACATACGATCATCTGTTCTAAGCGTTTCAATTTCACTCTCCTTATCGTTTATATCTCCAAAGGCAAGAGCTCCACTCGTACAAGCGTTAGAGCAAGCTGTAGCAAACTCTCCGTCTTTTACTTTACGTCCATCACGCTTTGCATCAAGAATAGTCTTCTGTGTCATTTGAATACACATAGAACATTTCTCCATAACTCCTCGTGAACGAACTGTTACGTCTGGATTAATTACCATACGACCAAGGTCGTTATTCATATGGTAATCAAACTCATCATTCCCATTATATAGGAACCAGTTAAAACGACGTACTTTATATGGACAGTTATTTGCACAATATCTAGTACCTACACAACGGTTGTACGTCATATGGTTTTGACCTTGCTTACCGTGTGCAGATGCTGCAACCGGACAAACTGTTTCACATGGTGCGTGGTTACAGTGCTGGCACATGATAGGCTGGAAAGCAACCTGCGGGTTTGCCGCTGGATCTTCTAGCTCACCAAATCCTCCAAGAGAACCTTTATCTCCACCTAAACCACTAAAATCGTTTTTCTTAGTATCATCAAGCTCAAACGTCTCCTCAGAAGAGTAATATCTATCAATACGTAACCAGTGCATATCGCGACTACGACGTATTTCTGACTTACCTACAACAGGAACATTGTTCTCAGCGTGACAAGCAATCACACAGGCACCACAACCGGTACATGCATTTAAGTCTATAGCCAGATTAAAGTGATGTCCAACAGAACGATCAAATTCATCCCAAAGATCAACTTCTGGTGAAGTTACCTCATATTCTATATGACCTTTACTCACTTCTGGCATTAAATTCCAAGAGTGCTTGTCTTTTGTATTAAAGATCTCAAGTGTAGTTTCTTTTACGATATCCCCACGACCCATCAATGTATTGTGAAGTTGCACAGATGCAAATTCATGTACACCACCTACTTTTTCAATAGATACTTTTTGAGTTGTCTGGAAGTTCTGCATTAACGGGAATGCATTTACACCCGTTTGCATCTCCTCTTGAATTCCGTTTTTACGACCATACCCCACAGCAAGCCCTACAGATCCTTTAGCCTGACCTGGCTGAATCATTACAGGAACATTCTCTAAAGTAACACCATTTACAGTGACATTTGCATAATGACCGTTAAGACCACCGTTTGCATTGTGTCGTGCTTCTGTGAAGAATGTACTTCTATCAAACCACAATCCTTTCTCTTTGGCATCTGCCTCGGACATTGTCAAGTAGTTATCCCAAGTACAACGTGTTAACGGATCTGGCATCTCTTGCAACCATGGGTTGTTTGCCTGCGTACCGTCACCCATTGATGTCATTGTGTACAACGTCAATTCAAAATCACCAGTTCCTTCTTGTAATGTGCTCGATAATCCAGCATCTGAAGTGATTGATGTATTTGAAGGTGTCACCGCTTTCGCGAAAGCGTTAGTTTCAACAACACCAGCTTGAACAGACTTATTAAAAGGAAGTCCGGCCGAAGTCATTGTATCCTTAAGATACTCGTAATATGTTTTATCCTCACCCATCCAAGTCAACAAACTCTGTTGAAATTGACGTGTGTTGAAAATTTCTTTTATCGTAGGCTGCTGAAGGCTTACCTCTCCCATTTTGATTTGCACATCTCCCCAAGATTCTAGGTAATGTGGCACAGGAGCTATATGAGTAGATAAAGCTGCAGTCTCGTCTGCTCTTATAGAACAAGCGACAGAAACTTCTACCTTCTTAAGACCTTCTGTAAATTCTGTAGCATTAGGTAAACTATACGCAGGGTTTACACCGGCCATAATAAGAGTTCCTACCTGCCCAGCATTCATGTCTTTTACAAGCTGCATCATCTTGCGTGCATCTCCAGAGCGAGTCATCTTAGGCTTAGCAATGTCCATTACAGACTTGCCAGCATTAAAATCAAGCGCTATCTTTTGAGTTCCCACGTCTTGCACTCCTGTTATAAGAAGTCCGCTATCTCCCGCCGCAAGTAATGCCTTACGAGCTTGAGCAACTTTTGCCTTTATTCCCTCTGGTAAACCAGATACAGAACCACCAGCAAGAGCTTGTACAATTAATTTTTGTTGCGATGGTGTAGATGGTACACGAAGATCTGCATTTGCACCAGAAAGAGACATGTTTGCCTCAAACTGGAAATGCTTAGACATCTTTCCATTTTTAGGAACACGCTTCTTACCGTAAGCAGAATCATATCCACCACCATTCCAATCTCCTACAAAGTCTGCACCCACAGCAACTATAACATCTGCTTTAGCAAAGTCATAATCTGGTAATGCACGGAAACCGTATTTCATTTCAAAAGCATCCAAAGCAAATTGTTCTCCAGCAGCATCGTACGATACGTGCGATACATTAGGAAACTTAGCTTTAAATTCTTCTATAAGTTTATCTGTAGATGGACTTGCAAATGTTTGCGTAAGCAACACTGCTTTCTTCCCTCCTTCAAGCGCACCTATAACACCCTTATCTATATCTGACCAAGAAACCTCTTCACCAGCTGCAGTAGGGAATTGCGCACGATTAGTATCATACATTCCTAATACAGATGCATGAACACGAGCATTTGCTCCGAAACCACCTTTAGCAAGATCGTTATTCTCAATCTTGATAGGGCGACCTTCGCGTGTCTTTACAAGAACACTTGCAAAGTCAAAACCATCTGCAATTGTTGTTGCATAATAGTCTGCCACACCAGGAACTATTTGTTCTGGCTGCACTACGTAAGGAACAGATTTAATAACAGGACCTTCACAAGCTGCGAGGGAAGCTGCGGCAGTAGAGAAACCTACATACTTCAAGAAATCACGACGTGTTGTTTCTGAAGCCTCAAGCGTTTCCTTATCACCTAAAAATTCATCTGTCGGAATTTCTTGTACAAACTCATTCTGTCTTAGCGCCTCGATAGACGAGTCTCCTTGGAGCTCATCGACACTTTTCCAGTATTTCTTGTTTGATGACATATACTTAATTTATTAATTGTGATCTTCTTTAGATCGATAATTCGTTTTGGTTAACACACACACCACATTAAGGCATGCTAGATACTATTCTAGTAGTGACACTTACCACATTCTAGACCACCCATTTGAGCAGCAGTTACTTTCTCAACACCATACTTCTTTGCAAGTTGCTCGTGAATCTCCGTGTAATACTCATTACCCTCAATTTTCACGTTAGTCTCACGGTGACAGTTAATACACCATCCCATTGTAAGAGGAGCATGTTGATACATAACCTCCATCTCTTCCACAGGACCGTGACACTTCTGACACTCAATACCTGCCACACTTACGTGTTGAGAGTGATTAAAGTATGCAAAATCTGGAAGATTATGAATACGAACCCACTCTACCGCCTGAGTTTCCCCAGTGTAAGATTGTGTTGACTCATCCCAACCTACAGCCTTATAAAGCTTTTGGATTTCTTTATCGTAAAATTCTTTTGAGTAATCCTCAGTTACAGATGTAAACTCGGACTCAGGCCCAGCAACTTCTGCAATAGACTTGTGACAGTTCATACATACATTTAACGAAGGTATTCCCGAGTGCTTAGACACACGCGCAGATGAGTGACAATACTTACACTCAATAGCATTTTCACCAGCGTGAATTCTGTGTGAATAATGAATAGGCTGCACTGGCATATAACCCTGATCAACCCCTATTTGAGACATCCATCCATATGCAAAATATGCACTACCCAACAAAAGGAAGATTACAGAAACAAGTACTAAGAATTGATTTTCAACAAATGCTTTCCAGATAGGCTTACGCTTCTCTTCTGCCTTCAATTCGATTCCTTGAGCCGACGCAAACTTATTAAGCGTATTGTTTACTAAAAACAATACAGCAATAAGAAGCAACAGTACAAATCCAAGAATTGCAAGAATCAAGTTATTTGAAACACCACCACCTTGATTTCCATCCGCACCCCCTACTGGAGCAACTCCAACTGACGCTTCTTGTTTTGGCGTATCCGTGTAAGCAAGGATGTTATCTATATCTGCATTAGACAATGCAGGAAAAGAGTTCATCACTTTATTACCGTTTTCCTCATACACTTTTACCGCAAGTGCATCTCCAGACTTGATAAGCCCTTGACTATTCTTAATCCACTTATACAACCACTCACGGTCATACTTCTCAGAAACCTGATGAAGTAATGGACCCGTCATAGGCTTATACAGTTTATGACAAGCAGCACAATTTGCCTTGAATAAAGCTTCACCAGCCTTAGCATCAGCAACAGGCGCGTCTTGCGCAAAAAGAGAACTAGAAAGTGTAAGAATCACCACCACGGCTAGGGTAAGGACTCTTGAGAATGAATTTTGGCGTTTAACCTGTATCATATTAATATTGAATTAGCTTCAAAAAGATGGCACGATTTTTAGACAAATAAGATTGTTAAGAGCCTGTTAATCTCGCACGCAAAATGGTTAGCAAAAATACTACACAAACTGCATTCTCAAAGACACCTTACAAGGGTTCTTATTAATTTATAACAGTTCTAAATAATAATTTTAATTTGTTTAAGTTTTAATCTTTTACCTTTACAAAAAATAAAACAATTATGAACGGCATTACGTTTAAAAACATACAATTAGCACTAGCCGCCGCTGTGTTTTCTTTCGCTTTCGCGAAAGCACAAACCGCACAATCCACTATAAATCAAGATGAAAGAATCACTGAACTTCTTGATTTGAAAAGTAACCTTGAGAAGGAAGGTAAGTTAACAGATAGATATAAAATACAACTCTATTCTGGAAGCTTAAATACCGCAAGCTCAACATTAAAAAAATACAGAAATCGTGTAGGGACATGGTCTTCGTCTATAAAACACGAAACCCCTAACTATAAAGTATGGATAGGAAGTTTTAGAAACAGACGCGAGGCAGACAGAGCTCTTATGGAAATCAAGAAAGACTTTCCAAGCGCTTTCATCTTCAAACCAGATGGTCGCGACTAATCAATCACGACACCAATTACACACCCTCATCAACTTAACTGTTTTTAAGGGTTTTTTTATGCTTAGTTCAGAAAACATAGTTTTCTCCAGTAAAACGCATTAGAAGGGACTCATAAAGGCCAAATCGCATCAACCACAACTTCACTAACAGCTCAGCCTGAACCTTGACAAAACCTACTAGTGCAATCAAACAACCACTCTTAATTGAGATAACGACAGATGACCCAAGCAACATTATAATTAACCTGTAACACTTTCGCGAAAGCGCATAAAAAAATCGCTTAAGATTGCTCCTAAGCGATTTATATAATTAAGTGTTCTGTAATTCTATTTAAGCTTCTTCTTTACAGCTACTTCTTGGAATGCTTCGATTACATCGTCAATTTTAATATCGTTGTAATTCTTAATCTGCATACCACAGTCATATCCTTTTGATACTTCCTTAACGTCATCCTTAAATCGTTTTAAGGCCGCAAGAGTACCAGTATATACTACTACACTATCACGGATAAGACGAATGTTTGAATTTCTAAAGATCTTACCGTTCATAACCATACAACCTGCGATTGTACCCACTTTAGATATCTTGAATGTCTCACGAATCTCTGCAGTACCAGTTATCTCTTCTCTCATCTCTGGAGAAAGCATACCTTCCATTGCATCTTTAAGATCGTTTATCGCATCATAGATAATTGAGTATGTACGGATATCGATTTCTTCTTTATCTGCAACCTGTCTCGCATTACCTGCTGGTCGAACGTTAAATCCAATAATTATCGCGTCTGAAGCAGAAGCTAGCAACACATCACTCTCTGTAATGGCACCAACACCTTTGTGTATAATGTTTACTGCGATCTCCTCAGTAGATAGCTTCTGGAAACTATCTGTAAGTGCTTCTACAGATCCATCAACATCTCCTTTAAGAATAATATTAAGCTCTTTAAAGTCTCCTAATGCGATACGACGGCCTATTTCATCAAGTGTAATATGACGTTGTGTACGCACGTTTTGCTCACGCTGTAGTTGCGTACGCTTCGTTGCTATATCTTTTGCTTCACGCTCATCTGACATCACAACAAACTTATCACCAGCCTGAGGAGCTCCATCAAGTCCTAAAACTGAAACTGGAGTAGATGGACCCGCTTTTTTAATTTTCTTACCGCGCTCATCATGCATTGCCTTCACCTTTCCAGATGTTGTACCAGCTAATACATAATCACCCACTGAAAGCGTACCTGCCTGCACAAGAATAGTAGATACATATCCACGTCCTTTATCAAGGAAAGCTTCAACTACGGTTCCATTTGCATTTCTATTAGGGTTTGCCTTAAGCTCAAGTAGCTCTGCTTCAAGTAATACTTTTTCAAGTAATTCCTTAACACCAGTTCCTTTCTTTGCAGAAATTTCTTGTGATTGTATTTTACCTCCCCAATCCTCTACTAGAAGATTCATTTGAGCAAGTCCTTCTTTTATTTTCTCAGGATTTGCTGCTGGCAAATCTATCTTGTTAATTGCAAAAACAATAGGCACTCCCGCTGCTTGTGCGTGAGAGATTGCCTCTTTAGTTTGTGGCATTATACTATCATCTGCTGCAACTACAATTACTGCAATATCAGTAACCTGAGCACCACGTGCACGCATTGCCGTAAAGGCTTCGTGACCTGGAGTATCTAAGAATGCTACTTTTTTACCATTTTCAAGTTGCACACCATAAGCACCAATGTGCTGTGTGATTCCTCCACTCTCACCTGCAATAACGTTTTCTTCACGTATGTAATCAAGTAAAGATGTTTTACCATGATCTACGTGACCCATTACAGTTACAATAGGAGCTCTTTCAACAAGATCTTCTGGCAAGTCAACTACCTCTTCGATAGAATCCTCAATGTCTGCATTTACAAATTCTACTGTATACCCAAACTCATCTGCAACAATAGAAATCGTTTCTGCATCAAGACGCTGGTTCATTGTCACCATCATACCAAGTGACATACACGCTGATATAATTTGAGTAACACCTACATCCATCATAGTAGCAACTTCACTTACCGTAACAAACTCTGTTACTTTAAGGATTTTACTTTCTATATCCTGCTGTGCCTGATCATCCTCTGTCTTTTGACGGTGTTGATCACGCTTATCACGACGATATTTTGCTCCTTTTCCTTTGCTTGACTTTCCTTGAAGTTTTTCAAGAGTCTCACGAATTTGCTTTTGTACTTCTTCTTCAGTAGGCTCTGCTTTAACAACACGACCTCTACCTTTACCAGCGTTATTTCCGCCACGAGAATTATTACCTCCACGCGTATTATTTCCTCCAGGTTTTGAACCACCTGTAGTAGTTCCTGGTTTTGTAATACGGCGACGACGTTTTTTCTTATCGTCTGAAGCAGATGATTTTTTCTCAGGTTTTTTAAACTTAGAAAGATCAATCTTCTGTCCTGTAAAGTTAGGACCGTTAAGTTTTTTATAATCCGTCTTGAGAACTTCGTCTCCTAAACGCACTTCTTTTTCCTCTTTCTTAGCTTTAGAATCGGCAGGTTTTGCCTCTGCCTTTTTAGCTACTGGAGCTTCCTTTTTCTCTGGCGCTTTAGCTTTGATTTCAGATTTAACCTCTTCTTTCTTTGCTTCGACCACAGGAGCTGGAGTTTCTTCCACATCTACCTTTGGAGTAGCCGCTTCTTCAGTCTTCACCACTTTTACAGGCTTAACCTCTTCCACTGGCTTTACATCTTCTACAGCTTCTTTTTTAGCTTCCTTACGGTCTGCTATATTTCCTGCTGGTTTACTAAGATCGATTTTACCCACTTGCTTTGGTCCGCTAAGCTGTGCTTTAGCCTTAACAACCTCTTGCTTTTTAGGCGCTTCGGCTTTTGCCTCAGCTTTTGCTTCGATCTCAACTTCTCGAGCGGCGCGCAGTGCCTCCTTCTCTTTCTCTTTTGCTTCGGCAACTTCCTTAGAAGCTACTTTCTTATTGGCATCCGTTTGAAATTCCCCCGAAAGCACCTCGTAAACCTCCGTAGTGATTTTCGTAGTCGGACGCGCCTCTATCTCGATACCTTTGGTTCCTAGGAACTCAACGGCACGATCAAGAGAAATGTTCATTTCTCGTAATACCTTGTTTAATCGCATTGTTGCTGCTGCCATAAACTGCTCTAAATTTTATTCTTAACCTACTTACTTCCGCTTGTAGGGTACTCTATTCTTCAAATTCTGCCTTGAGGATTCTCATCACATCAAGAACTGTTTCTTCTTCTAAATCTGTACGACGTACTAGATCTTCTGCATCTTGCTCTAATACGCTTCTTGCGGTATCAAGACCAATTTTCGCGAAAGCTTCAATTACCCACGCTTCTATCTCATCTGAAAATTCTGTAAGCTCAACGTCTTCCTCTACACCTTCTCTGTAAACGTCAATCTCATATCCAGTAAGCTGTCCAGCCAAACGAATGTTATGACCACCGCGACCTATAGCCTTACTCACCTCTTCAGGCTTAAGAACTGCTTGTGCGGTTTTATTTTCCTCATTAATCTTAATACTCGTAATACGTGCAGGACTCAAAGCTCTAGTAATGTACAAGTTAAGGTTTGTTGTGTAATTTATCACATCAATATTCTCATTTCCTAACTCACGTACAATACCGTGAATACGAGAACCCTTCATACCAACACAAGCTCCTACAGGATCAATACGATCATCATAAGAGTCTACTGCTACTTTTGCCTTCTCACCTGGAATACGCACAACTTTCTTAACAGTAATTAAACCATCAAAAACCTCTGGTATTTCAGACTCAAATAACTTCTCTAAGAATAATGGAGAAGTACGAGACATAACGATTGAAGGCTTATTACCTTTTAACTCTACACTCTCAATTACTCCACGTACATTTTCTCCTTTACGGAAAAAATCTGAAGGTATCTGACGATCTTTTGGTAAGATAATCTCGTTTCCATCATCATCAAGTAAAATTATAGCTCTATGTCTAATATGGTGCACCTCTGCAGTATATAACTGACCCTCAAGCTCTTTAAACTGCTTGTAGATATTAGTGTTATCATGCTCGTGAATCTTGCTAATTAAATTTTGACGTAATGCCAAAATAGAACGTCGACCTAAGTCAAAAAGCTTCACCTCCTCAGACACATCTTCTCCTACTTCAAAATCTTCTTCAATCTTGCGAGCATTAGTTAATGAGATCTCTTCGTTATCATCTTCAACCTCGCCATCTGCCACAACCACACGGTTACGCCAGATCTCAAGATCTCCTTTATCAGGATTTATAATAATATCAAAGTTATCATCACTACCAAAACGTCGCTTTAACGTACTTCTGAACACCTCTTCTAAGATGGCCATTAAGGTTACACGATCTATTAATTTATCGTCCTTGAATTCTGAAAAAGAATCGATTAACGCTAAATTCTCCATATCAACATTTGTTAAAATTTAATCATCACTTTTGCTTGAACTATCTCACTGTAAGGGAACGTTTCTATCTTTTCGACAGTTACTTTTCCTTTACCTACAGGCTTAGGCTCTCTTGTTTTCCAAGTAAGCGTAATCTCTGCATCTGTCGCCTCGGTCATCAATCCTTCGATTTTCTCACCATCCTGCGTCTTCACTTCTAGGTGTCTACCTATATTCTTTTTGTACTGCCTAGGGATTTCCAAAGGGCTTGTTGCGCCAGCAGACATCACTTCTAGCGAGAAGTCTTCCTCCTCACGATCTAAGTTATGTTCTACCTTACGACTCACCGCCATGCAATCCTCAACTGTCACACCACTATCACCATCTATAATGATTTTAACCTCGTTATTCCCTTGAATATCAAGACTAATCAAAAATAAACTTGGATTTTCATCCAGTGCTTCTTGTAGTAAATTGGTTACTTTTTCCTTCAACATATAAGCCTATAAAAAGAGGGGACCGCTGTCCCCTCTGTATTCACTTCGTCTTTCAACGGTGCAAATATACTACAAATTATCCGTTTTTAAAAGCCTAAAACCCTGCGTATTATTTTGTAAATTTAAGATGCCTTTCTTAATGAGTATTTACATCTGTTCTACGAGACGACAAGGCGTCTATCTTGATAGTCAGATTCACTAAATAATTGTTAGCATGATTAAAAAGATACTTGTACCTACAGATTTTTCTGAACAGGCCGAAAACGCATTGCGAGTTGCCGCAGATCTAGCAAAGAAACACAATGCCTCAATAAACCTTCTACACATGGTAGACTTACCCATGACTCTTGTAGATGCGGTCACTGGAAATCAAAGCGAACTTCCCGAAGCAATTTTCTTCATGAAACTAGCCCATCAAAGATTTGAATCCATGATGAGCGCACCCTTCTTAGATGGAGTCACCATCGAGGAAAGCGCCGAATTTGATGGCGCCTTTGAAGGAATAATGGATTATGTAAATAAATATCAATCAGACATTATAGTAATGGGATCTCATGGTGATAGCGGTTTACACGAATTCTTCGTTGGCTCAAATGCAGAAAAGGTTGTGCGTAATTCTAAAATCCCTGTATTGATTATTAAGAATAGGCACGAGCAATTTGAGATTAAAAATTTTATTTATGCACTAGACTTTCAGGCTGAGAATCACAATGCATTCAAACAAGCTATTGCCTTCGCCAAAACAAATAATGCACAACTACACTCTCTTTACGTAAATACCCCAGGAGATTTTAGATCAACCCACGAAGTTGAACAACAAATGAAAAAGTTTATGGATATAGAAGGACATGTAGAAAACTGTACCTTAAATATTTATAATGACAATGCGATAGAAAGTGGGATCCTTCATTTTGCCGAAATGATTGACTCTGGCCTTGTAGGTATCGCAACCCATGGCCGCAAAGGTCTCGCTCACTTCTTAAATGGATCATTAAGTGAAGGACTTGTAAATCACGCAAAACGACCCGTTATCACTTTCAGGATTTAAAATATAGTTTAGAGCACAATTCATTACTGAATATTTGAGGGAATATTCACTCTTGATGTGCTCTAGATTTTTTATGCTTTCGCGAAAGCGTAAAATAAATCAATGACCCTCCCTCAAAGCATTAATTAATTCCTCCTTATCCATTTTACTACGGCCGTCTATGTCTAGATCTTGAGCCTGCTTGTACAACTCCTTTTTAGAGCGCTCTTCATAAGGCTTTGAAGCGCCTCCCTTCTTACCAGCGCCAGGAGTATTAGCAATACGCGCAGCTTTCTCCTTACTCATTCCCTCATCCTTTAATGCTTCGTATTGCTTCTCATTCATAACTGATGGTCTACTGTCCTTATCCATAATTGTTTGTCTTTTCATCTAAAGTTACTCTTTTGACCCACTAAAGCCATTAGCTTTTAGAATAGTATAACTTTTTTAAGAGACTTTATGAAATTGAAGATGATGAAAGCTAAAGGGAACATAAACCAGCAATGTATAACTATGCAGATATAGTTGAGCGCGTAGTTTTATAAGTAAGAATACTATTAAAAACTTAAGCGCATAAAAAAAACCCAACCTAATTAAAGGTCGGGTTTCTTGTTGGCCCACTAGGTTTCGAACCTAGACTCTTCTGCACCAAAAACAGACGTGTTGCCAGTTACACCATAGGCCACTATTTTTTGATAGCGAGTGCAAATTTAAACCAAAGTTTTAATAATCCAAACATTATTTTAAAAAAAATCTGATTTTTTTTATGACAAATCATCACCCAACGCAAAGCATGCTACTCAAATATTTGAAATTGAATTAAATATGCGACTCCAGACAGAAAAAAAAGTTTTTGTAATGCCAATAATTAATGCATCTATCGCGTTACCACAAATCACACGTATTGCTTAACTTCGTCCCTTTATAAAATATATAATATGACCGACTTCAATTTTGCGAAGTATAATAAGATATTAGGCTGGGCAGTATTTGCCATTGCCCTTATTGTTTACTCTCTTACTGTAGAGCCCACAGCGAGTTTCTGGGATGCAGGTGAGTACATATCCACCTCCTCAAAACTAGAAATAGGCCACCCACCGGGAGCACCACTTTACCAAATACTAGGAGCCTTTGTTTCTATTTTTGCACCAGACGCCACCTACATAGCACTTGCTGTAAATTATCTCTCGTGCCTCACAAGTGCGTTTACCATACTTTTCATGTTCTGGTCGCTCACCTTATTAATCACAAGGTCGCTTACTATTAATGCAGAACTTATCACAAAAACAAAGCAACAAGCAATTCTTGCTAGCGCAGCTATAGGTGCGCTTGCCTTTGCATTTACAGATAGTTTTTGGTTTAATGCCGTAGAAGCAGAGGTATACGCTCCAGCAGCAGTGGTACTCTCCCTTTTATTTTACTTAGGATTATTGTGGGAACGTGACATGCACGAACCAAGAGGAAATCGCTGGCTAATATTGATATCCTTTATTGTAGGACTCTCATTTGGTATTCACTTTATGGGATTACTTACCATCCCAGCAATTGGCTTACTATATTTCTTTAAGAACACAGAAAAAGTAACTGCCAAAAATCTTATCATAGCACTCGTTATCGTTGTAGCCATATTGATGTTTATTTTCAAGTTACTACTACCTTACACTTTATCATTATTCGGATATTTAGAAGTATTCTTTGTAAACTCTATGGGACTACCTTTTAATAGCGGTACCATTATAGCAGGTTTACTTCTTATAGGTTTATTTGTTTACGGATTTAAGCTTTCGCGAAAGCGTAACAAACCACTACTCAACACCATGCTGCTTTGCATGCTTTACATTTTTATAGGGTTTTCTAGCTGGATGATGCTTCCTATACGTGCAAATGCTGGTACTACTATTAATGAGAACAACCCATCAAACGCTCGATCATTACTTGCTTACTATAACCGTGAGCAATATGCCGAAACAAAACTCTTTTATGGACCACAATTTACCTCAGATTATTCTGGGCTAGATCCAGATACGCCATACCTCGATAAACCGAAGTTATACGAGAAAGACGAAGCGCTTGGAAAATATGTTGTAGTAAATGAGTGGCGTAATGCAAAGCAAAATCTTGATGATGCGCACAATGCCATCTTACCAAGAATGTGGAGCCCAGAAAACAATGCAAACTACATGCAATATACGGGCCCTTTGAAATTCAGTATCAAGTATGATCCTGATATGCCAGAGGAAGATCGCCAGTATCTTCAAGATGTTGTAACTCAGTTTAAGATAGATTACAGAGACGGAAAGGTAAATTATGAAGGTTATGATGCCTTTTTAAAGAGTCAGATAGGGAGTTACCTAGATGTAGAGAAGCCTTCTTTTGCAGCAAACATGAATTATATGTTTAGCTTCCAGTTTGGGTATATGTACTGGCGCTACTTCATGTGGAATTTTGTAGGAAGACAGAATGATATACAAGGTAAAGGCGATGACTTTAACGGAAACTGGATTTCTGGAATAGACTTTATAGACAGTATGTTCTTGGGGCCACAAGACAATCTACCGTCTGACGTTGCCGACAATAAAGCTCGTAACACCTATTTCTTTCTCCCTCTATTACTAGGGTTATTAGGTCTTCTTTTTCACGCAAGTAAAGACTGGAAACGTTTTGCAGTATTACTAGTCTTCTTCTTGTTTACAGGTCTTGCTTTAAAAGTATATTTAAATGAACGTGCTTTTGAACCTCGTGAGCGTGATTATGCCTTGGTGGGATCCTTTTACGTCTTTGCGATGTGGATAGGCTTTGGAGTGTATGCGCTATTTGATATTGTAAAAGATTTTATAAAACCTAAAATAGCAATGCCTATCGTGGCTGCTATATGTTTACTTGCTGCTCCTGTATTGCTAGCCTCTCAAAACTGGGATGACCATGATCGTTCTGGAAGAAAAACGGCACTTGCCATGGCAAAGAAGTACCTAGACTCTGTAGATGAGAATGCCATTATATTTACGATAGGTGATAATGACACATTTGCACTCTGGTATGCTCAAGAAATTGAGGGATATCGTACCGATGTGCGTATTGTAAACACAAGTTTAATTAATACAGACTGGTATTATGACCAGATGAAGAGAGCGGCATATAAGAGTCCGCCGGTGCCTAGCTCGCTTACACATGATAAGTATGCAGCTTCTAATCGTGAGGCACTATTTTATCAAGAAACCAAAGATTCTATTATCCCTATCTCACAATGGATGAACTTTGTTGCTAGTGATGATCCTAGAACAAAAGTAGAATATACTAAGGGACAGTTTTTTAACACCTTCCCTAGTAAAAAGGTACGTATTCCTGTGGATAAGGAAACTGTACTTAAGAATAAGATAGTACCTATGGATGATGCAGATAAAATTGTACCGTACATAGACATTGAACTTAAAGGGAATGTTCTTTATAAGAATAGGCTTCTTATGCTAGACATCATTGCTAGTAATAACTGGGAACGACCTATTTACTTTACTGGTGGAAGCTTTGGTGATGATGACTACCTCTGGATGAAAGACTACTTGCAACTAGATGGTGTAGCTTATAAACTTATTCCTATAAGAACTCCTATCGATCCTCGTAATCCATATGATATGGGACGTGTAGATGCAGATAAGATGTACGACATTGTAAAGAAATGGTACTGGGGTAACAGCGGAAGCCTAGATATCTATCACGATCGTGAGACACGCACTAATGCTATTACCTATAGAGGTAACATGGCACGTCTAGTAGAGCAACTTCTAGCAGAGAATAAGCCAGAAAAAGCTAAGGAAATCATGGATCTCGCTATGGAAAAAATGCCAGTAGATATTTTTGAATTTTATACGCTTGTCGAGCCATATATTACTGGATATTATGAGATAGGAGAAACACAACGTGCTCAAGAAATATGGAAAGAAGTTGCTACTAAGTATCAAGAGCAGCTCACCTACTTTAGCAATGTAGATGAAGAGCTTCAATACAAATATTATGAAGAGATCTTGACTAATATTGAAAAGTACAGAAGTCTTGTAGACCTTCTTATTATAAATGATGATAGAGAACTGTTTGAAAAAGAAGCAAAAGTCTTTGATAACTACATGCGCACGTTCCCATATTTAATGGGCGATGATGACGAAGGAGAAGAAGTTCCTCAAGAATTACTTGAAACACTACCTGAACCGTCCATTGAGATCCCAGCGCAAGACAGTGTAAAAGATGAAGTACTAACAGACTTAAATTAACCTCAACGATGCAGGAGCGTATTTTACCATGGGCTTTATTAATAGGCTATATAATTATCCTACTGCTTATAGACTTTTTTGTACTTCATAAAAAAGGAACAACCATAAGCGTTAAAAAAGCATCGTACGAGACTATCTTTTTTATAACTAACGCCCTTCTCTTTGGAGGGCTTATTTATTGGTTTTATAGCTCAGGACTCGTAGCAAATCCTTATGATTATTCCGGCACAAAAGCAGTAGTCACCTACTTAACAGGTTATCTGGTGGAGCTATCGCTCAGTGTAGATAATCTATTTGTGATTGCAGTAATCTTCACCTCTTTTAAGATACCAAGCCAGTTCCAACATAGACTGTTGTTTTTAGGGATTTTAGGCGCCATCATATTTAGAGCGCTACTTATAGGGGTAGGCATTACACTTATTAATAAAATACCTGGAATGCATTTCATTTTTGGAGGCATCCTACTCTTTACAGCGTTTAAGATGCTTAAAGATGACCAGGAGCCTGTAGAGAATGAGGAGCCAAAAGGGCTTGCAAAATGGTTTAAATTTTCAAAAATAATAGACGGAGATAATTGGGTCACTACAGTAGATGGAAAGCGTGTTTTTACAGCGCTATTTGGCGCACTGGTTACTATAGAACTCACAGACTTATTATTTGCCTTAGACAGCATACCAGCAATACTAGCTATCACAAAAGACCCATTTATAGTATATAGTTCAAATATATTTGCCATTATGGGCTTAAGATCACTCTATTTCTTCCTAGCTAATATGCTAGAGCGATTTAAGTATCTTAAGTATAGTGTTTTTGTAATACTGCTATTTGTCGCTGCAAAACTTATTGTAGGTCATTACTATCCGTTCCCAGAATGGTTATCACTCGTTGTTATTTTTGTATGTCTAGGCGCAGGAGTTATGTACTCTCTTAGCAAAGATCAGACACGACTGTAGATGAGCTTTTTAAAACCTTCGCGAGTGCCTTCTATTTTTACTTGGTTGTATCCAAGTTGGTATTTATGGAGCAAACCAAAAGGCAAAAAAACTATCTATCTCACCTTTGACGACGGACCTATTCCTGAGGTGACCGATTTTGTTTTAGATACGCTTTCGCGAAAGCGAGACAAACCCATTCCTGCTACTTTTTTTTGCATAGGTGATAATGTGCGTAAGCATCCAGAGGTGTTTAAAAGAATCCTTGCCGAAGGTCACACCATAGGGAATCACACCTATAATCACTTACAGGGATGGAAAACGGATAACGATACGTATTTAAAAAACACACAGCTCGCCGAACTTGAGATGAGTAAGCATAGAGAACGTAATCCTGATACATTATCAAGTTCGCTATTTAGACCACCATATGGAAAAATAAAGCGCACTCAAGCATCTGCATTGCGCAAGATGGGATATAAAATCGTAATGTATCGTGTAGTTGCTTATGACTGGGAATCAAGCCTTACTCCAGAAGCATGTTTACATAATGTAATTGATACCGCAAAGGATGGAGATATTATCGTTTTTCACGACAGTGTAAAAGCATATAAGAACTTGCAGTATGCACTTCCTAAAGTTATTGAGTATTTTGAAAATGCTGGATTTAGCTTTGGGAAATTATAATGATGTTAATAAGAATACTCTTCCATAATACCAATAATGGTATTTGCATCTAGCTCCCCGCTTTGACGCCATATCATCTCTCCGTTTTTATAAATAATAAGTGTAGGCAAAGCTTTAATGCGCAGTGCTTCGGCAAGCTTGTTATTCTTATCTACATCTATCTTAATCACTTTTCCCTTATCGCCTATTGCAGCAGCTACTTCCCTAAGTACAGGATGCATTGCCATTGAATTCTCATTCCAGTCTGTATAGAAGTCTAACAGTATCGGAATATTTACGTCTATAAGTTCTCCAAATTTTGACATACCTATGGATTTTATTAATCAATTAAGGATTACGTGCTTAGTAAAGATAGCACATTCTTGGTATTATGCGTTTGCACTACCTTTTTTCAACTCTATAACAGTTATCTCAGGCCATATTCCTACCCTTCCAGGAAAAGCGAGATACCCAAAACCACGGTTTACATTTATATACTGCTTTGCATCTTCATAGATACCTGCCCAGTATTTATAGCGCCACTTTACAGGACTCCATTTAAACCAACCTGGTATCTCAATACCAAATTGCATGCCATGCGTGTGACCACTGAGCGTTAAGTGAAAATGGTCTGGATGGTCTTTTACCTCAAACTCCCAGTGTGAGGGATCATGACTCATTAATATCTTGAAGTCTTTCTTACCTATACCGCTTATTGCTTTATTGAGATCTCCTGCTTTTTTGAATCCACCCTCACCCCAGTTTTCTACCCCTACAATTGCAAGTCGCTCACCTCCTCTTTCAATGAAATGATGTTCATTAAGTAATAGCTTGAAATCCATTTCTTTTTGGATTTCTTTGAGCCTATTGAGGTTATCTATTTTTGCTTGAGGCGTAGGCCACTCTACATAATCACCATAATCATGATTTCCTAAGACAGAGTACTTTCCATCTTTTGCACGCAAACGAGCAAAAGATTCTTGCCATTGATCCATTTCGCTCGCCTCATTATTAACCATATCTCCAGTAAATAAAATAGCATCACTCGCCTGCTCATTGATAAGATCTATGGCATAATTTACCTTCTCCTTATTATCAAAGCTTCCGCTATGTATGTCACTTATCTGAGTAATCTTATAACCATCAAAGGCAGCTGGAAGATCATCAAAGGTGAGTGTATACTTGAGGACTTTAAAGTTATAACGCCCTTTTATAACACCATATAAAATAGATGCAAATGGTATTGCTGCTAGCCCTAATGCAATCTGACTTACAAATTTACGGCGGGAGGGGATTGCTTTCCCTTCTGAGCTTGTAGAGATTCTATTCACTCCGCCGCGTATGAGTCTAAAGATATCTTCACCAAACATAGTTGCAATAATTACTAGCTTACAAACAATGAGAATGATAAATGACACCACAAAAAATTGCGTCAACGCACTCATGTTACGTCGTCCACCAGTTGAGAATTGATAAATCATCCCTCCTATAATAAAGACGGTAATAAGAAAGTATAAAATGGTTCCCCAGCGGCCTTTTACAAGAAATCTAAATGCCTGATAGGCATATATATCTAAGGCAATCACGAATAGGATAATAAAAATAAATCTGAGCACAGTTTATGAATTTAGGCAAAAATAGAGGGTGAACTATTAGTAGAGTTCCGTTTCACGTTTCTTTAACTATAAAGGTATTATTTACATACGCTTTCGCGAAAGCGAACCACTATACAGTAACTTCTAGAATTTTTGCATGACTACTTGCAAATGAAAGTTCATTTACAACTGCTGGCAGCACTACTGTTTGTCCTTTTTTAAATGCATACACCTCATCATCACATGAGAACGTTGCACTACCATCTACACACATAAGGATTGTAAAAGAATCCTTATTACTGTAATCCCTTGTTGCTTCTCCTTCTAGGGCTAATAATGTTGTCTGGAAGTATGGTGTTTCCATGATAGACACAGCAGTGTTTACCTCCGTTTTATAAGGAGTATTGTAAGTGTCATATCCTTTTAAGTCTATCACATCGATAGCTTCCTCACTATGCAAATCTCGCAAAGCTCCTGTTTTTGCATCTATCCTATTGTAATCAAATATGCGGTAAGTAACGTCAGAGGTTTGCTGTATCTCGGCAAGTAATACTCCTGCACCTATAGCATGTACTCTACCCGTAGGTATGTGGAAGATATCGCCCTCTTTTATAAATTCTGTATGTAATAGATCAACTATGTTTCCGCTTTTTACAGCTTCTTCATATTGCTCTTTTGAGGTATCCTCTTCAAAACCAACAATGATGCTTGCATCATGATCTGCTTGCATGATATACCACATCTCATTTTTTCCAAAAGAGTTATGGCGCTCCTTTGCTACTTTATCATCTGGGTGAACTTGTATAGAAAGCGGAGTTTTTGCATCTAGAAATTTAATAAGCAAAGGGAAATTTGTACCAAATCTCTCAAGCACAGAAGCTCCTAAAAATTGAGCTCCAAAGGTGGTGATAAGATCATGTAACGTATTTCCAGCAAGCGCTCCATTTGACACTTGTGTCTCACTACCTTCTACATCAGAAACCTCCCAAGATTCACCTATCTGATCCCCACTAAACTCTTTATTGAGCTCTGTGCGCAACTTATCACCACCCCAAAGACGGTATTTAAAGTGTGGAGTAAAAAATAGGGGATATAGTTTCATAGTCTAAATAGGTCGCAAATATACAGCTTACCTTAAATTTTTCTATCACTTCTATTTCTTGATTCGCTATCTGTATTTTTGTAAACACTATGCTTAAATTAAAAGATGTACTATTTCATATTTCTAACCGCTTTACAATAGGTCCTATCAACTTGTCTATCAGCCAAGGTGATCATATCGCGCTCATAGGAGAAAGTGGTTGTGGTAAGACTACCTTACTTAAAATGATTTATGGACTTTATGACCTAGATGAAGGATTTATCACGTGGAATGAAGAAAAAATCACAGGCCCAGAGGATCATCTCATACCAGGAATGCCTTTTATTAAATATCTTTCTCAGGATTTTGACCTCATGCCTTTCACCTCGGTAGCAGAAAATATTAATAAATATTTAAGCCGATTAGAGCCTGAAGCGAGTAAGGCGCGTACAGATGAGCTCATGGAAGTGGTAGAAATGACGGCATATGCAAATGCTCACGTAAAAACACTCTCTGGCGGTCAAAAACAACGTGTTGCACTCGCACAAACGCTAGCCAAAGAACCAGAATTACTACTGCTAGACGAGCCATTCTCACATATAGACAACTTTAGAAAAAACAAATTACGTCGTAGGTTGTTTAGCTACTTGAAAAAACAACAAATCACCTGCCTTGTTGCCACGCATGATAGTACAGATGTACTTGCATTTATGGATAAAACAGTAGTGATGAAAAGCGGAAAAGTAATCGCCCATGAGGAAACATTAAAACTATATAAAAACCCACCCAACTATTATGTTGGTTCGCTTTTTGGAGATATTAATGAACTACCTAAAATTTGGTTTTTTAAAGATTATCAAGGTGATGCTACCCTCTTATTACATCCTCACGAGATTACTACAGTACCCGATGGAAAAATAGCAACCGTTACAGATTGCTATTTTATGGGTTCACATTATTTGGTAACCGCTATGGTAGGAAATATAAGTGTTCTTTTTAACGCATCAGTTTCATATCCTACGCATACAGATGTCACACTGGGCTTAAAAAATTAATACACCGAAGTAATGGTAATATCGCTTTCGCGAAAGCGTACTACATCACCTTTTTTCTTACTCAACAATAACTGCCCCATAGGCGATGCAAGTGCTATCGCATAATAAGGTCTCCCTTCTATTTTTATTTCTCCCGCCGAAACTGAGATAAAGAAACGATTTGTAGAGGTATGCACTACACTACCTAGACGCACGTAATCACTCTTCACCTTTATATCAACTTTAGATAAGGCATCTTCTATCTTGCCTATTTCTTTAAGTTGCTCACCCGCTTGCTCACGATCTATCTGTAGCATTGCCCTTCCAGTCTCATGCTTATCTCCTGCTGAACTCTTAGTCTCATCTTCTAGAGATTCCATAATATCTGCAATCACGGTTTCCACCTTATTGCGACGGTTTACAATCCACTGCGTGCACTTTGTAAAGAGTTCTAATTTTATTTCTTGATGATTCATAAATTACCTACCTATGGTTATGTGACAATAAACCTATTATACGTGTAAACACATAAAAGGTTACAATTGCTAGCTATAAAATTCTAAATTAAATCTGCGAGATTCTTACCTATGGTACTTCCTATAGCAACTCCCATTCCTCCTAAACGTACTCCGCAATAAGTATGTTGAGATATTTTCTTAACGATGGGCTTTTTTTGAATACCCACACCCATGATACCACTCCATCTGTGATCTATAGTATGAGGGGTATTAGGTAAAATCACTTCAGCGAGCAGTCGTTCTAACTCATTTTGAATAAGTGCTGTTTGAGACATCTCCATCGTTTCCTCTCCTTCTATATCTAGATTTCTCCCTCCACCTAGAAGAATTCTGTTATTTATATTTCTAAAATAATAGTATCCTTTATCGAGATGAAAAGTGCCTTTCACTTTGAGTTCTGGAATAGGATGTGTGATTAACACCTGTGCTCTCGCTGGTTTTACTTCGCTAAGTCCTAGCGTGCTTGCAAAACCATTTGTAGCAATGAAGAGCTTTTTTGTAGAGAATGTATTGTGAGCAGTTACAACTGCTACGCTCTCGGCTTCTTCTTTATAAGAGTTTACGGTCATACTATTTAATATGAGTATCCCTTTAGCATGTGCGAGTTTGAGAAGTGCACTCATCATCATTCCCGTATCTATCTGGCCTTCGCAATTATTAAAAATCACCTTATTTTCTATACCATCAAAACCAAATGCATCATCCTGCAGCGTGTACACTTCTTTATTAAGAATAGGAAATAGCAACTTATTTATGTGAGCTAGATTCTGTACACATTCCTCATACAGCACGGTATCATTTGAAGTGAAAAGCTCATAACCTCCATGCTCTTGGTAGTCTATTTGTTCATCTCCAAGCATACTTCTCAACAGTTGTAAACCTTCCACACGTTGTTTAACTAGAGAGATCACCTCTTCTTCTGAGTGTGTTTTGAGATCTTCTAGTAATTCTGAAATACTTCCAAAGCATGCAAAACCAGCATTTTTTGTACTCGCCCCATTAGGAAGTAAACCTTTTTCTAGAATAACTATTTTTGAGTTGGCATCTTTTTCGCGTAAGCGTATTGCACACATTAAACCCACAACACCGCTGCCTACAATGGTGTAATCTACATTATTAAACCACGATTCTCGCTCCCAGAAACTTAGATTCATTAGATATTTTTCATTAAAAATACGTGTTCTATGTTAGTGCCTCAAAATTCTCTCGTCTAACACTCGTATGACAGCGCAGGCAATTACTACGATCTTACTAGCTTTTATAGCATTTTCACTCCCAGAGCCGAGAATGTATAGCAAGCAATATCATGATGATGGCACCATTAAAGCAGAAGGATGGATAATGGGAGAGCAAAAGGTAGAATACTGGAAATTTTATCACGAGAATGGAACCATCGCCGCCGAGGGACATTATCAAACTAATAAGAAATCAAAATACTGGCATTATTACGATAATCAAGGAAAACTGACTAAGGAAGGGCATTATGAGGACGGAATTGCCCAAAATTGGTGGATTTTTTACGACCTTGCGCGCCAAGAAACTAGAAAAAGCCAGTACGTTGACAATCATTTACATGGTTACTGTCTCGTATATAAAAACAAAAAACTTTTTAAGGTAGAAAAATACGAGAAGAATCAATTAAAAGGCGCGTGGACAAGCATACGTGATTTCCGCCGCGATAATCCTGATCTATCACTCTACTAGCGTTATGACTCCCCTTATTAAAGTAATAATACCAGCTTACAACGAGCAAGACTCCATAGGTCATGTGCTACGAGACATTCCTACTGCTGTGAGTGAAGTTATTGTAGTAAGCAATGCATCTACAGATAATACAGAACAAGTCGCGAGAGAAAATGGCGCTACAGTACTAAGAGAAGAACGCAAAGGTTATGGATACGCCTGCCTCAAAGGCATGGAATATATAGCCACTATGGGTGTAGATGATATTGCACAACGCCCAGACATCGTTGTCTTTCTGGATGGTGATTATAGTGATTATCCAGAAGAGCTTACTAAGATAGTTGCCCCTATTATCAATGGAGATTACGACATGGTGATAGGTGCTAGAGACAAACGCTTTCGCGAAAGCGGATCAATGACCACTCCTCAGATTTTTGGAAATTGGCTTGCTACTTCATTAATGACGCTATTCTTTGGAGCAAACTTTACAGATCTGGGTCCTTTTAGAGCTATGAAATATGATAGCTTACTCGCCTTACAGATGGAAGATAAAACCTATGGATGGACGGTTGAAATGCAACTCAAGGTTTTAAAGAAAAAGATGAATTATATAGAAGTCCCGGTAACTTATCGCAATCGCATAGGTGTTTCTAAAGTCTCTGGTACCGTAAAAGGTGCAGTAATGGCAGGAGTTAAAATACTAGGGTGGATTTTTAAATACAGTTTTAAGAAATGATATTAGAAACCGTTATTATTGTTATTTACACGATTTCGCTTATTATCATATTTGCGTATAGCTTATCCCAGCTCAACTTACTTTTTAATTACTTGCGCGCACAGCGCAAGAAAGATGACGCTGTCTTATTTAATTTTAAAGATCCTGCACAAATTCCATTTGTAACGATACAGCTTCCAGTATATAATGAACTGTATGTCATGGAGCGTCTACTAGATAATATTGCGCTCTTAGACTACCCTACAAATAAGCTTGAAATCCAAGTGCTAGATGATAGTACAGATGAGTCTTTTGAAACTACAAGAAATCACATAAAACGCCTTAGTGATAAAGGGCTAGACATAAAACACGTTACTCGCACAGACCGTTCAGGTTTTAAAGCCGGCGCTTTAAAGGAAGGACTTAAAGTTGCAAAAGGCGAATTTATCGCCATATTTGATGCAGATTTTCTTCCAGAACCTAACTGGCTACAGCGCACCGTTCCTTATTTTAAGGATCGCAACATAGGCGTTGTACAAACTCGCTGGGGACATATAAATAGAGATTATTCTTTGCTTACGAAAGTGCAGGCTTTTGCACTTGATGCACATTTTACACTAGAACAAGTAGGTAGAAATAGTAAAGGACATTTTATAAACTTTAATGGAACTGCTGGCTTATGGCGCAAGCAGTGCATAGAAGATGCTGGAAACTGGGAAGGTGATACCCTTACAGAAGATCTTGACCTAAGCTACCGTGCCCAACTTAAAAACTGGAAATTCAAATACCTAGAGGATGTAGAAACCCCTGCAGAGCTTCCAGTAGTAATAAGTGCTGCACGCTCTCAACAGTTTAGATGGAATAAAGGAGGGGCAGAGAACTTCCAGAAAATGTCTAGAAAGGTTTTGACTAGCAAGACTATTTCTCCAAAAACAAAAATGCATGGCTTACTACACCTATTAAATAGTACCATGTTTTTAAATGTTCTTATTGTAGCAATATTGAGCATACCTATGTTACACATCAAGAACGAATACGCACATTTAAAGCCATACTTTTATGTAATGTCTTTCTTTGTGATAAGTAGTGTGATTTTCTTTATCTGCTACTGGTTTATGTTTAAAAGTATTTATGGCGGAGGTTTCAAGCAATTTTTAAAATACACGGGGATGTTCTTTGTGTTCTTTAGTATTGCTATGGGATTCTCACTTCATAACTCTATTGCAGTAATAGAAGGTCACCTAGGTAAACGAAGTGATTTTATACGTACGCCTAAGTTTAATATAAGCGAACTCAAAGACTCTTGGAAAGGCAATAAATATCTCAAAAAGAACATATCTATTAATGTAATTTTTGAAGGACTTTTGATGTTGTACTTTGGTTTTGGGATGTACTATGCATCTGTCGTAGGTGATCAAGGTGGTGACTTTGGATTGTTCCCTTTTCACTTTATGTTATTCATGGGATTTGGTTTTGTTTTTTTTAAATCACTTACGAGTAAAGCGTGATAGAACGTCTTTGGAAATATCAAAAAACTCCTATCGCACTAGCGATTGTTTCCTTAGTTACCTACTACCTCTTTGCTTTTCAACTAGAAAGAGCTAACACCGCACTCCTACTAAGTCTGTACAGCATACTTTTTGCTTGCTTTTACTTCATAGTAAGCAAAGGTAAAAATGACTTCTCTTTGCTACTCGTTTTTGCAGTAGCATTAAGACTCATATTTATACCTGTAATCCCAAATCTCTCTCAAGACTTTTATCGCTTTATATGGGACGGACGCATGTTTACACAAGGTCTCAATCCATATTTAACAACTCCACAAAGCTATATAGAAGCAGGTAATCTCCAGATTGTAGCGCAAGCAAGACAGCTCTATGAAGGAATGGGAGCACTTAACGGAAGTCACTTTACAAATTACCCACCCGTAAACCAACTTATATTTGCAATTGCAGGATTATTCTCTGGCAATAGCATCATTGGCGCAGCTATCGTTTTTAGAACAACTATTATTCTAGCAGATGTTGGGATTATCATTTACGGCAAAAAATTATTGCAAAAACTAGGATTACCCATCCATAATATCTTCTGGTATGGGCTCAATCCCTTTATCATTATTGAAATGACTGGCAATCTGCATTTTGAGTCTGTAATGTTATTTTTTGTCGTCTTATCCTTGTATTTACTGGCCCAAGGTAAGTGGATATTAAGTGCTGTGATGATTGCATTATCTATATCTACTAAGTTATTACCGCTACTCTTTCTGCCACTTTTCATGCAATACTTCTTAACTCGTGGTGATAGAAAAACAACCCACTTTAGAAGCTCTTATCCTTGGAAAGTCCGCTTTCGCGAAATAACAAAAAACCTACCTCGTCTCGTTTATTTCTATTTGATTGTGATTGGAGTAGTCATATTGACCTTCTTACCATTTCTCACAAATGAGTTTGCCGAAAACTTTGGAGCATCCATTGCGCTATGGTTTAAGAAATTTGAGTTTAATGCTAGCGTCTACTATATCATTAGATACATAGGTTATCAAACGATAGGCTGGAATATCATAGGTGACGTTGGCCCTTTATTGCCTAAGATTGTATTAGGATTTTTGATAGTTATGGCTTTCTTTAGAAATAACAGATCATTACAAGCAACCATTACAGCAATACTTATTAGCATCTCATTTTACTTTTTAATGTCTACCACAGTTCACCCCTGGTATGTCGCTACGCCTTTACTTTTGTGTGTCTTTACACGCTATCGCTTTCCACTGGTATGGAGTGCAACCGTGATGCTAAGTTATGCCGCATACGGCGCAAATGGATTTAATGAAAACTTATGGCTAGTGGCTATAGAGTATATTATTGTAATCGTATTTTTTATCTGGGAAGTTTATAGACCTTCTAAGGTTACTATAGTGGCAAAGACCGCCATTGAGAGCTAAACTATTTTCCCACCTTAATCATTTCATACACTTTTCCAGACTTCCTATCTTTATAAGCCTTACTACTTGTGGCATTATAATTAAAATCAAAGTCCTGAATATACGTTGCTTGATAGCCATTAAACTTTTCTGCAAGAACAGTTTCACAATCTGAACATAATAGCAAGTAAAAGCTCTCGTCTTCCATTACGGCTTCTAAAGAGTCAATCATAATGATTTTCTTCCCAGCTTCCCAGAACACCTCAGGTGCGCCCATTTCAAAACTGTACAGTCGTATGCTGCTTTTTAATACCTCATCGTTAAATGCGCTGTAATATTCATTAAACAGGTTGTTTTTAAGGACAGATAGACTTCCTATCGCTGTACAAATAACAGCGAGGACTATAAGGACAAAAACATGGTATATATTTTTACGTATCAAAGCACGCATGATATAAATTGCAACTATAAAGACTACCAGAAAAGCGATTACAGCAATAACATCTACAGTTATTAAGTTCGTTACTGCTAGATATATTAATGCAAGAGGTGCAGCTATAAATATTAAAAACAATAAGCCCCCATTAAAATACACGGGGATAATCTCTTTTCTATCTTTTAATTCGCTAAAACGTTTTACGAGATAAGTGACATAAAAACCAACATTCATGGCCAGTGGTATAAGCACAGGCATAAGGTATCGAGATTTTTTCTCTGGAATAACAGAAAGAAGTACGACAGCGATAATGGTCCACAAAAATGTAAAACGATATGCTTTTCTATTAGGAACTCTAGTCTTCAGATAAGGATACAATAGACTTATAAATGCTGGAATTGTCCATAATCCGCTTTGTACGAAAAAGCTCCAGTAGTAATAAAAAGGCCTCACATTATAACTCGTCCAGTTTCCTGTTTCTTTGGAAGCTATTGCTGCAAAGGTTTCCGGATCTATAGCACGTACATAGCCGTACCAACTAAACCCTAAGAGTAATCCTCCTAGCAAAACGAGCACTACTGGCAACCACTTTCTCCGTTCTGTTTCTCTTCTATAGACTACGACATAAGCAATCAGAAATGGCAAAAACAATACGTATAAAGAAACAGGACCTTTACTCAGCACAGAAGCTCCTATACATATAGCAGCGAGAAGCCAAGTAGTTATATTCCCTCGTAATGCATCTTGACTCAATCCTTTGAAAATACAGTAGATTGCCGTAAGCATAAATGCATGTGCATATATATCCCATGGCGCTTCAAAAACTATAAGAATAACATATAATGACGTTATACTTACCAGTGCATTAATAAGACTATTGCGCTTAGTAAGAGTCAGCTTTCGCGAAAGCGTATATATCATACTCCCCAACAACATCACCATTAGTACTGCTGGAAAACGCATTCCCCACACACTATTTACACCAAAAATAGCTCCAGAAATTGCCGATAGCCAAGTGGGCAGAGGCGGTTTTTCATAACGTGGCTCACCATTCATAGTAGTGAGTATCCAGTTACCATCTGCAAGCATTTCTCGGGCTGTAACAAAGTTGCGAGCTTCCATAATGGTCACTTCTAGCACATCAAGAAAAGGCAATAATAAAACTCCAACCACGATAATGATTGTGAGAATAGGCCGCTTTTCTATGAGTGTGATCAAGCCTTTTGAGATTTATAATAAAGATAAATATTGCGTGCGTAGATAAAGGTTCCTAGCCCATAAGAGAGCACCATCACATAATCTACACGGTATAAGAAATACAGCAACGAGAGAAGTCCTCCCGTAAAAGAAAACAACCAGAACCCAAGAGGTAGTGTTGCTTCTTTATTCTTTTCTGCATGAAACCACTGGTACACAAAACGAAGTGTAAATAATACTTGTGCTACGATTCCAAGAGTAAGTAACCAGGTGCTCATCTCCTCTTTTGAGAACAATGCTGCGAGGTCAAATTTTCCATTATTCCACCCGTATGCAATAATCCCGATAGGAATGGCAATAATTAAAAACTGAGACCATTTTGGCAACAATTTCCACTGCTTTTGGATTTGTAAATTTCTTATGTAAATGATATATCCCAGCACCTGACCCAGCATGAGCGGGAAGTCTGTGCGGAAATAACCATAAATAAATAGTACAAAAGATCCAGAAAGACTAAGCCACCAGAACGTAAGCGGTGTAACTACTTTTTTCCTCTTTTCAGATAACAACCACTGCGATAACATACGCCCTCCAAAGAGAAGCTGCGCAAGTACGGCAAGTAGCGACAGACTATCCACGGTTTGTACTACCTACTTTATAATTGATGTACTTCTTCTTCATCCAGAGATAAGCAAAGCAATCCATAAGTGGACCTAATAATCTATTCCAAACACCAAATTTTGCCTCTCCAGCAATACGCGGGAAGTGTCTTACAGGAACTTGTTTTACTTTTCCATGTTGCAATAAAATCATTGCAGGAAGAAAACGGTGCAATCCTTTAAACATAGGTATGCGCTGGGCGTACTCCGTTTTTATAATTTTAAGCGGACAACCAGTGTCATCCATCCCATCATGTGTAAACGAACGGCGTATCCCATTTGCAATCTTAGAAGACATGTTTTTTACAAACTTATCCTTACGATCTGCACGTACGCCAGTCACAAGATCATAGGGTCCTATTTCTTTAATAAGCACATTAAAATCTTCTGGAGACGTCTGTAAGTCACTATCTATATAACCTACGAGTTCTGTATCTGCGTGATCAAATCCGGCTTTAATTGCGGCACTTAGTCCGCAATTTTCTGTAAATGCTATATACTCAAAGTCGGCATTTCTAGCGCAAATCTCCTTGATAATATCAAGACTGGTATCCTTAGAACCATCGTTTACAAACAGCACCTTACTCTTTGCTGTAGCAGTTTGAAAATAAGCTACAAATTCAGACTCTACCCTTGCGAGGTTATCTTCTTCATTATAAACTGGGACTACGATGGTAAGACGATACTCCATAAAAACCTATCCGTTTTTAAGATTTACAACCTCTTGTTTAGTTAAGTGTCTCCAGTGACCTCTAGGTAAATCTTTCTTTGTGAGTCCAGCGATAGTAACACAGTCTACACGTACCACCTCATAGTTAAGGTGTTCAAAAATAGTGCGTATAACACTATTCCCAGTATTTCTAATACGAAGACCTACTTCCTTTTTTGGCGCTCCATCTACATAGCTTATTTCGTCTACGGTAATTGTTTTGCCATCGATCTTAAGACCCTCATTGATTCGCTCAATATCTGCACCTTTCAAGTTGTTAGAAAGTTCAACATGATACAACTTATCTACTCCTTTTTTAGAATTTGTAAATTTCTGTACAAGTTCATCATCATTAGTAAAAAGTAATAATCCCATCGCATTACGACCTAATCTACCTATAGGTTGTATACGAGATTTAGTGGATCCTGCAACAAGATCCATAACTGTATTTCCTTTATCATTACTTGTTGTAGTTGCAAAGCCTTTAGGCTTGTTAAGCAACACATAAGCTTTTGCCTCAGGATTGATACGACGTCCATCAAAACGAACATCATCCTCTAGTTTTACTTGATAACCCATCTCATTAACCACCTTACCATTTACGGTAACTTGACCTATAGAGATATACATATCTGCCTCACGACGAGAACAAATACCTGAATTTGCTATATATTTATTAAGGCGCATCGTTCCGTCATCCTTCTTTCTAGGCGCTTGTCTTTTTGGTGCATCAAAGGCTATATCCTTAGGTTTTCCTACTGGTTTATTCGCTTGTTTACGCACGGGTTGTGTCCCTCTAGAACCACTCTTTTGCTTTCCGCCAGCGCCACTACGCCCAGATGGTTTTCCTTTTCCTCTATTATCTGCTCCTCTGCTCATTACATTATTGTTTAAGCTGCAAAGGTAAGATTTACTCCGTACTCTTTTACTACCTAGTGAGCATAATAATAAGTTGCTCGCTTTCGCGAAAATTTGACCTCATTACAAAGAAGCTTTTATCAACCTAAACAAGCCGAACCTCCTACTCTCATTAAATCTAAGACTATTCCAACATCTACATAAGTACTGCCCTATTAAAATCAACAGTTTCCTCCTAACCTACTCTCACTATAACCTTAAGTAAGCTCTCATTTTAAAAAACAGCCTACTGGCACAGAACTTGATTCTCACAAACTGTTCAACATTTTAAAACTTTATACATTATGAGAAGACGCACTACTCCCGAAGTAAATGCAGGATCTATGGCAGACATTGCCTTCCTCTTGCTTATTTTTTTCTTGGTTACGACAACTATAGAAAAAGACAAAGGCATCGCACGGCAACTCCCGCCAGCGATTAAAGACAAGACCGAGGTTCTTATCAAAAACAAGAACCTCTTTGAAATCATTGTGAACGCAGATAATATGCTAATGGTAGAAAATGAACGTATACCGCTTAAAGCTTTAAGACAATTAACCATTGACTTTCTTGATAACGGCGGCATTCCATCAGGTCAAGATGAATATTGTGACTACTGCAATGGCAGTAGAGACCTACTCTCGTCAGATAACCCTCAGAAAGCTGTAATCTCTATTTCGCCAGATAGACTTACAAATTACAATACGTATATCACGGTACAGAATGAGATTTCAAGTGCTTATGAGTTTTTAAGAAACAGAGAAGCAAAACGCTTATTTGGCATTGACTTTACAGCTACAGATAAGGCTATAAAGAATGGCACTTACAAAGGAGATGTGTCAAAAAGAACAGCGCAATTAAAACAAGTGCGAGCTATGTTCCCAATGCTTATCTCAGAGGCAGAAACTTCAAAAGAGTTGAGGATTTAAAACATCTATTCAAGCACTAAAAAAACGGCAGAAATCTTCAAGTGATTTCTGCCGCTTTTCAATTAGTCATTAAAGGTTACCGTGCTCTGACGTTCTCTATTAACTGTCAGCTTGGTCACATCTGGACGAGAATAATGCCCAGAAGGATCAAAATTCTGACGTTCCTCATACACTCTATTAAAATCTAAGGTGTGATATATATTACCTTCTGTTTCGATGTCTGGAGGTAGGATGAATTCGCCATCTGGTCCAGCAATGCAAGAACCACCGTTTGATGAACGCTCTGGAGCACATTTTAAAATTTCATTGAGGTGAGGAGTATCTTCCGGAAAGTCCGTAGCAATTGCCATTCTGCTTGATACAGAGATTACATAACTACGAGATTCTCTGGCAATAAATCGTGTGATATCTTTCGTATTGTAATCACTTCCTGGCCATACGGCTATATGTAAGTTTTCACCTTGTGCATACATAGCAGCACGTGGTAATGGCATCCAGTTCTCCCAGCAATTAAGACCACCTACAGTAAATTGTTTAAGAGGATGCACTTTTAGACCGTGACCGTCTCCTGGCGCCCAAGTTAATCGCTCGTCATAGGTAGGCTGCAATTTGCGATGTACAGATTGTATTTCACCATTTTGATTGATATACACTAAGGAACAATATAAACTTGACCCTCCTCTATCCATTGGTTTTTCAATAATTCCGAGATATATTGCAATATTGAAATGTTTCGATAATGCATATATTTCATCTAGATCGCCGCGCTCTATATCAACCGCATTTCGTGCGTAATGTGCATGTAGTTCCTTCACCACTTTTGTATCCCATGCCGCACCATCTGTGAGTGATAACCAATAAGGATATCCAGGCAACAACCCTTCTCCAAAGACAATGAGTTCTGCCTCATTTTCGACAGCTTCTTGAATGGCGATTTTTATTTTTTTAATCGTCTCTTCCCTATTCCCCCAGACGGGAGCAATTTGGGCAAGAGCAACTTTTAAATGATTAGGCTGTGACATATGTATAGTTTAAAAAAGTGACGATGTTAAAAGTACTAAATAGTAGTCGGCTTCATGGGGTTACGCTTTCGCGAAAGCGTACTTATTTCTTCCAATACCATTCACAAAATTTGAGATAAAATCCACATATTAGGAATTATTCCATAATTTTGCTTTAAATCCTATTGCTATGAATTTTGAACGTATTAAAGAAAAGCTCAACATCCTCGCAGATGCTGCAAAATATGATGTCTCTTGCTCTTCTAGTGGAAGTAAGCGTGCAAATAAAAATAAAGGCTTAGGAGATTCTAGTGGGATGGGAATTTGCCATACCTATACAGAAGATGGACGATGTGTATCGTTATTGAAAATCTTACTTACCAATCATTGTATTTTTGACTGTGCATATTGCGTGACTCGCAAAAGTAATGATGTAAAACGTGCCGCTTTCAAAGTGCAAGAGGTAGTAGATCTCACCATCAACTTTTATCGCAGAAATTATATTGAAGGCCTATTTTTAAGTAGCGGTATTTTTAAAAATGCCGACTATACTATGGAGCGTCTTGTTCTTGTTGCTAAGAAATTACGTCTCGAAGAAAATTTTAATGGTTATATCCATCTCAAATCTATTCCTGGAGCGAGCGACGAGTTAATGAGAGAAGCAGGACTTTATGCCGATAGACTTTCTGTAAATATAGAAATACCCACTGAGCAAGGCCTCAAACTACTTGCTCCAGATAAAAAGCGTGAAGACTTTATCAAGCCTATGCGCAAAGTGAAGAATGAGATCATTCAATACAAAAGCGAAAAAAAGCTTATAAAAAGCACTCCTATATATGCACCTGCTGGACAAAGCACCCAAATGATTATAGGTGCTACTGGCGAGACAGATGCTCAAATCATGTACACAAGCGCATACTTTTATAAAGAATTCCAGATGAAAAGGGTGTACTACTCTGGATACATCCCTATAAGTCATGACGAGCGATTACCTTCTATAGGTGCAGATGTGCCCATGTTGCGAGAAAACAGATTGTATCAGACAGACTGGCTATTGCGTTTTTATGGATTTAGCATACAAGAATTACTCAACAAAGAACATCCTAATCTTGAAACAGATATCGACCCAAAATTAAGTTGGGCACTACGCAACTTACAGCACTTCCCTGTAGATGTAAATCATGCAGACCGCAGATTGCTCGCTCGCATTCCTGGTGTAGGAATGCGCTCTGTAGATAAAATTATTAACGCTCGTAGATATCGAAAACTAGGCTGGGAACATCTAAAAGCTATAGGCATCTCTATGAATCGTGCTCAGTATTTTCTCGTTTGCGCTTCTTCACAATTTGAAACAAAAGACCGCACCGCTGCACAACTTAAAAGTTTAATCATGGGAACCTCTGCTAGTAAATGGAGGGGTGCTTACAGCAGCCAGCTTAACCTTTTTGAATCTAATGCAAATGTAACTGTGTCGTAAGATGGGAATGATAGATCAATATATCTATGATGGAAGTTTTGAGGGTTTTCTCACTGCAGTATTTGAGGTTTATGACCGTAAACCTACACGAGTAAAAATTGTAAGCGAGCGACTAGTCACCGAAAATTTCTTTGATGAGGAGCATACAATATATACAGATCAAGCAAAATCTGATCGTGTATGGAAAGGTATTGAAGATAAAATAGGAAAGAAGGCGGGAAATCTCATTTACAAAGCATTTTTAAGTGAGCAATCAGATAGAGAGCAAGTGCTCTTACGAATAATCAAAAAAGGATTTAAAGGAGAAAATGTAACAGACAACTTTGCAGATATCGATGTGTTGAGACTCACCAACTTGGTTAAAATTGTAGGTCGCGAGAAACATAGAATGGACGCCTTTATAAGGTTTAGACTCACTAAAGACAACGTTTATTTTGCAGAGGTAGAACCAGATTTTGACACACTCCCACTCAATGCCATTCACTTTAAAAATAGATATGCAGATCAAAAATGGCTCATCTATGATCGCTGCAGGAATTATGGGATTTTCTATGATTTAAAGACTGTCAACTATGTGAAACTTGAAATCTCAAATGATATTAATAGTAGCCTAGCTGCGCCATTTTATTTCACCCATGATGAAATGCATTATCAAGACTTATGGAAAAACTATTTTAAAAACACCAATATTCCTTCTCGTAAAAACATGAGATTACACTTACAGCATGTACCTAAGAGATACTGGAAATATTTAAGTGAGAAGCAGCCGTAAATAGGGTCATTACGCTTTCGCGAAAGCGTAACTAGTACTTATAAAAAAAGTACTGTATTCCTAATTGAGATTGCGCTTATCAACAAAAAAACGCTTCATAATACTTTCACACTCTTGCGCGAGCACTCCGCTTTCTACCTTTGTCTTAGGATGCAAGGTGGTACCCATCACATCATAACCACGCCTCAAATCTTTTGCACCATAAACAATTCTCCCTATCTGACTCCAATAGAGAGCACCAGCACACATCTGGCAAGGCTCTAAAGTAACATACAATGTACATTGCTGAAGGTATTTACCACCTATGAAGCTAGAGGCACTCGTGATTGCTTGCATTTCTGCATGTGCGGTTACATCTGTTAAGCGCTCTGTGAGATTGTGTGCTCTAGCAATAATCATGTTATCAATTACGACTACGGCACCAACAGGGATTTCACCTTGATCAAAAGCGGCTTGCGCTTCTTGCAAAGCCTTCTTCATAAAGTAAGCATCATCATAAGGTTCTAGCATGTATCCTGTTTTTAATGATATAAAAATACATATTCAAGATGTACCTTTGTAACATGCCAGAGAGTATTCTTGATACTATAAAAACACCTAGTGATTTGCGTCTATTGACGCAAGAGCAACTACCCCAACTTGCCGTAGAGCTTCGTCGTTTTATTATTGATATTATTGCAACCAAGGAAGGACATCTAGGCGCTAGTTTAGGAGTTGTAGAAATTACAATTGCCCTACACTATATATTCAACACCCCAGAAGACAATCTTATATGGGATGTGGGTCACCAAGCTTATGGACATAAAATACTAACGGGACGTAAAGATATTTTTCATACTAACAGGCAAAAGGGCGGCATAAGTGGTTTTCCTAACCGTATGGAGAGTGTGTATGACACCTTTGGCACAGGTCACAGTAGCACTTCCATCTCTGCAGCGTTAGGTATGGCGATGGCCGCAACATTAAAAGACCAAAAAGATAGACATCACATCGCCGTAATAGGAGATGCCTCTATAGCCAGCGGTATGGCTTTTGAAGGATTGAATCATGCCGGAGTAACTGATGCTAACCTACTAGTGATTCTTAACGACAATGCTATAGGAATTGACCCAAGTGTGGGAGCACTTAAAAAGTATCTAACTAATGTAAAGAAAGGCACTGCTAGAGAAGACAACATCTTTGAAGCGCTTAATTTTAAATATTTTGGCCCAGTAGACGGTCATGATCTACCTAAACTACTAGAAACCTTAGAGGCTCTTAAAAAAGTAAAAGGTCCAAAATTCTTACATGTAATTACCACAAAAGGAAAGGGACTAGCCCTCGCCGAAAAGGAACAGATCACCTATCATGCTCCTGGTAAATTTGATGCCATTACTGGTATTAGAGTAAAAAAAGAGGAAATAGCAGAGCCTCCAAAATACCAAGATGTTTTTGGGCATACCATTGTGGAGCTCGCAACACTTAACAAAAAAATTATAGGTATTACACCTGCCATGCCTACAGGCAGCTCTCTTAAATATATGATTGCCGCCTTTCCAGACAGAGCATTTGATGTAGGTATCGCAGAGCAGCATGCCGTAACGCTTTCGGCAGGAATGGCTACAGAGGGAATGGTTGTGTTTTGCAACATATACTCTACTTTTTTACAGCGCGCTTACGATCAAATAATTCACGATGTAGCGCTGCAAAATCTACCTGTGATTTTTTGTTTAGATCGCGCCGGCCTCGTGGGGCAAGACGGCGGAACTCATCAAGGTGTCTTTGATCTAGCATATCTCAATTGTATTCCTAATCTCATTATATATGCTCCAAGTGATGAGATTGCGCTTCGCAATATTTTATATACTGCACAACTTGGATTAGAGCATCCTATTGCCATACGATATCCTCGCGGTCGTGGTATTCATATAGACTGGCAACTTCCTTTTAAAAAGATAGAAATAGGCAAAGGTCACTGTATTCAGGAAGGTGATAATGTAGCTATTATAAGTATAGGAAGTATTTTAAAGAATGTTCTGGCAGCAGTAGAACAATCTAAAAATGAATGCGGTATTTATGACATTGGCTTTTTAAAACCAATTGACACCGACTTATTAGACGAGGTTTTTAAAACCTACAAGCATATCATTACTATTGAAGATGGTTCAAAAATAGGCGGCCTAGGAAGTGTTGTGGGTGATTACGCTTTCGCGAAAGCGTACAAAGGTAAACTCACCGTACTAGGAGTACCAGACGCATTTATAGAACACGCCACCGTAGATGAGCAATATGAAGAAGCTGGAATATCTGTAAACGCAATCACAAGACTTCTTAAAAATCTTGCATAAAAAAAATCGGCAGACTTATGAGTCTGCCGATTTATTATTTAGTCATCTATCTAATGTTACTCGATAATAATCTTGATAGTTTCAGTAGTATTAGTACTCTGAACTTGTAGTAAGTAAATACCTGTTGCAAGCCCTTCTGCTTGTAATCTTACGGTACCTTCAAGCACAGCATCTTTAGTATATACCACACGTCCGTTTATATCAATAATTTTCACAGTTCCTCCACCTTGAGGTGTATTTACTGCGATATTGATATTACCGTTACTTGGATTAGGAAATACACTGAATGCTCCAACTGCTGCAACTCTATCTACAGATAGAGGTCCTAAGCAAGGATTAAGATTATCTGGCGGTAAATCCGTAGCAGAAGTTCCATCCTCTCTTTCTCTCCAATCACCTTGATCTGCAGAAAAACCTAAACCTCTATTTGCAAAAGCATTCCAAATAATACATCCAGCAGTAGCTTTTGTATCCTCATCCGTAAAATATGGACTCATCTCTACGGCTGCTAGTATCGCATCTCTACCATCTACAAATCCTGGATTACACGGCTGTAATTTAAGACCATCCATCACTAATTGAAGAGCTATATTATTACCTCCTGTTCCATTATATATATCTGCATCAAAACCAAATTCATCTATAAATCCCCATGTCATATCCCAGATCATGGTTGCCCATACATAACCTACTGGGTGCGGTGCAGTGGTATTTTCGAATACCGCAACAGAATCATATGATGAATCATTAATAGCTAGATCTGTACTATAAGGAGTTGGACGTATACCGCCACCATCTGTAGGCTGTCCTATTGCATAAGTTCCAATACCTCTTACATCTGCACCAGTGTCTCCTTCCCTCATAGTAAGCATAAGTCCGAAATAATCCGACCATCCCTCACTCATTACTTCCGTAGCAAATCCTGGAACGCAACCATCTGCATCAAACTGTACACATGTTCTCATACAGTTAGCGTTGTTTGCTCCTCCTGTTAATCTATTTGAAACACCATGTCCATACTCATGAGCTACAATTCCATTATCTAGATTACCATCAATTTGAAATGGTCCGCTATTAAGTAAGAATCCGTTAATTACTTCTCCACTCTGTAGTGCTGCTATTAAAGCCTCTCCATCGTCTTGAGAAACCATCACACTTGCTATTGTAACTTGGTCACCAACTGCTCCTGGAGCCATTGCTATAGGGTCACCTGCAACATTATTTATTACAATTACTGCAATCGCTCCGGCCTGCTCAGCTGCTAATACTTTAACACCAAACTCACAGGCACCTCTTCTTAGTAGTGCAATTTTCCCTACAATATCAGCTGCATTTATTATGTTGTCACACGCATCAATCTCATCTGTAGAATCTTCCCCTGCATTATCATCTAACAGTAAAGCAAGTTCTCCTTGTGTTGCAGTTTCTTCTGGCAATGGGGCTCCAAATCCAGCGGGTATTCCTATGTAAGAACCTGCTAAGGATCCATCAAGAATTGTAACAGCTTCTCCAGGAGGTCCACTTGCTGTCCAAAGAAACATTTGCATTCTAGGATTAGTACCATCTGGTGGAGTTGCAAAATTTGCGTTGTTAAGTCCTGACCCATCTTGCGAATCTGCTATTACAAAGTCGCTGCCATTTCCTAGATTAGAATAATTTGTCTGTTGAAAATTTCCACTCTCTTCATCAAATCCATAAAGAAAAAGAACATCATGCATGATGTTATTCCAATAAAATAAATTTGTAGTAGATGCTTCAAGCATATTTACTGGATTCGTATCAAAAGCATAAGGAAAGTTAAAACTAAGTGCAGCTCCTCCATCTGGCGAGCTACCTCCAGTATCTTCGTTATCTCCCAATATATCATCCCAAGCTAATACATTATTACCTCTGGTTGTAGTAAACTCTGCTCCAACTACTCCATCTGTATCATGCCATCCAAAAGGAGAAGCTTCAAGATTTTGAGGATCTACCACTAACGATGCTTCGCCATGGTTAGGACTTTCTAAAGGAAGGGCGTAAACGCTATACTGCTCACCAGCAAATGCTGTAGCCACTTCTTCGTTTTTAAATAAAGAAAAATCTTTTTTAGTTAGCTTTTTATTATTGTTTGTCGATTGATGATTATGCGTACTAAATGAACAAGAAACTACCCAATCATTTTGATTGATAATTTCTCCTGTTTGAGCATCTATACGTGCGCTCCACCAATGCTTAGCATCAAGAGTATGAATATTAAGATCCCAAGCAAGTTTTAGCTCTTCACCCACTGGCACATAAACTAATTCGACCGGAACATCTTCTAAAGAAACACCACCATTAGTAAGAAGAAATTCTTTAGTCGTTACTGTCTCTATTAAGGAAAAGCTCCCTGTACCCAGACCTAACTCAGCTGCTGCTGCGGTTGCTGCTTGTAGAGGGTTTAATTGTGGCGTTGTTGCATTTACACGAGCAGATACATTTGCTTCAAGAGTGTTTGAAAAATAAACTAACTCTTGACCTTTAAATGCTCCGTTTGCAGTTGCATTAAATATCGAAATATCATTATACTTCTGTCCTGCATACACATGCATTACATCAGTTTTTTGAGTTCTACTCTTACTGTAAATATATAACTCATTAACATCTTGGGCAGCAATTCCCAGTTGGCTCCTTTGAGAGCTAATCTCCTGCTTAAGCAGTGATAAATAGTCTTGTGACTGCACTCCAAAAGAGGTGAGAAGTAACAAAACCATAAAAATCTTTGTGTAATTTTTCAACATACAATAATAGGATTTAATTTAAATAATGTGTTAAATTTAAATTAAAAATGAAAACCTCACAATGAATGCGCGTTCATTAACACAATTGTTTACCCATTAATATTCATTCCTTGAAGTTGCTCAAATATTTTAACAGACTTGCTATCTGTCATCACAGACACTTGATTACAAATCTCCAGGAGTTCTTGATACAAAGTATAATCACCATCTGCCCTTGTTTTAAACAGCTTTAAAACAAGCTTGTCATAATGTGTGGGCGTTGCTGTAATTGCATTACATCTTGCAGATAATAAAGTGTTTAAAATCTCATAGCCCGCTATTTCTTTTGAAATCACCTCGTCACTCTCATAAATATTTGAAATACTTATTTTGAGAATGTCATTGATTTGCGCTTCATATTTAGATTTATCCAGCAATGCCTTATCAAATACTCCTTCTAGGATAGCTTCTTCATTTTTCATAAAAATAGCAACTGCTTCATCTATAAGAGTTCCTATTGCGAGTGCTCTCAGATAACCTACTCTTGCCGCTTTATCTGTAAGTGTTGAATATTTAGACCTATTTATATGAGGAACAAGTTTTATAAGATATTCTAGAGCATATTCTTCCGGAATGAGTCCTAAATTAATACCGTCTTCAAAATCTATTATGGTATAGCAAATATCATCTGCCGCTTCCACCAAGAAGGTAAGCGGATGTCTCGCGTAACTTATATCCTTACCTGACCTAGTCTGGATAAGACCTAATTCTTCGGCTACATCTTGAAAAGAGGCTTTATCATCTTGAAAGAAACCATATTTTTTATCTGCAATATGCTTTGTAGGTTTGTGTGGGAGGGATTCTTTTGGGTACTTCATAAACGTACCTAAAGTAGCATATGAAAGTCTTAAACCTCCATCTGCACCAGGACGAGATTCCGTTAATATTTTAAATCCATTTGCATTTCCTTCAAATGTGCATAGATCTTGATATTCCTTATCTGTGAGCTCTGCTTCAAATCGCTTACCTCCACCATTTTTAAAATAGTCACCAATAGATTTTTCCCCAGAGTGACCAAAGGGAGGATTTCCAATATCATGTGCTAGTGCAGCCGCAGCTACAATTGCCCCAAAATCATTCATCTTATAACCGTGTACCTCAGAAAGGTGTGGATATTTTTCTAGAATCTGCTTCCCTACTTGCCTCCCTAATGACCTTCCTACAACAGCGACCTCTAAACTGTGAGTGAGTCGTGTATGAACAAAATCAGTTTTAGATAAAGGGATTACCTGGGTCTTGTCTTGTAAACTTCTAAAAGCCGAAGAAAATATAATACGATCATAATCTACTTCAAAACCTAGTCGCGATTCGTCTTGTTCGGCACGAAGGCGTTTGTTTGTATCTCCTTGCCTCTTAAGTGAAAGCAGTCGTTCCCATTGCATCATTTTTTTCAATCCTTTGTTAGCAAGGGGAAAGATAGTCTTTTTCTACTTTTTTTTGATTGGTTTACGCTTTCGCGAAAGCGTAAAAAACATGACACCTAAAGAATTGCATAACAGTCTTAACGTTGAGATAACACTAAAATTACAAGAAGCTAATGCAACTATAACAATGAGGTAACTTCAAACGTAAATTCTGTGGACATCTTTGCGCATCGATAATTTACACATAAAATGAAACACCTTTTTACAGTATTATTTTTATTTATTAGCACACTAACTTTTTCTCAGACAGGGACAATTTCTGGTATTCTTACCGATAAAGAGACTGGTGGAGACCCTCTTCCTTTTGCAAATGTCATCTTAAAAGGAACACAAAAGGGTGCTCAAACAGATTTTGATGGAAATTATACAATTACCAATATTGAACCGGGTACTTACATTGTAGAATTTAGCTTTGTAGGTTATCAAACTATTGAAAAACCGAATATTATAGTCTCTGCCGATGCAGTTGTTACAGTGAATGCAGAGTTAGCCGCAGGTGCTTTGTTAGATGAAGTTTTAATTCAAACAACTGTAAGAAAGGAGACTGAAACAGCACTGCTACTTGATCAAAAGAAAGCAACCACTATTAAACAAAGTATTGGAGCACAAGAACTTGCAAGAAAAGGAGTAAGTGATGCTGCTGGGGCAGTAAGTAAGATCTCTGGTATATCAAAACAAGAAGGAGGGGGCAATGTTTATGTACGTGGTCTAGGTGATAGATACCTGAACACTACATATAATGGCTTAACACTACCTGCAAACAATATCGAAAAGAAAAACATGGACCTTGGTCTCTTTTCTTCAGATGTTATTCAGAACGTGGGTGTGAGCAAAACATATGCAGCAAATTTTTATGGAGATTTTGCAGCTGGAAATGTAGACATTGTATCTAAAGAATATACAGGAGATTTCTTTTTAGACATAGATCTTGGAACTACAATTAACTCCAATGCTATAGGCAAAAATTTTGTGAAGAGTGAAGGGACGGGATATTTTGGTTTTTATAATAGATATGAAAACAATCCTTTTGCCGTAATACTATCTCACGGTGTTGACCCTGTAAGCTCTGATGGAACTGCAGGCATTAATGGAAGTATTGCTGGTGGAAAATCTTGGAATATTGGTGAAGAATCTCGACTAAGCGTATTTGCTACAGCATCTTTTGGAAGTAATTTTGAATATAGAAGAGGACAATCTGCAAACGTAACTGGTGCTGCAAATACTATTTTCCAAGACACGGAAGAATACGAATTTGGCCGCACAACGACAGCCATGGCAAATATTGTTTATCGTATCAATGGAGATCATAAAATAAAATTTAATTCTCTATTTATAAATGACGCAACAGATGAAGTAGGTCGTTTTGGTATAGACGGAAATGGCTATAACAGAGCTACCGTAGCAGACTCAGACGACTTTGGATTCTTTACTCAAAATGTGCAGTTTGAACAGGATATGATTTATGTAAATCAACTTACAGGAACGAGTCGAATCAATGATAAAATAAAAATAGATTATGGTGTGGGATACAATAATGTATTAGCTAGACAGCCAGACAGAAAACGTATTGCTCTAGAAAACTATGACCTTGCACTAGACAATGATCCAAATACAAATGCTATTTTCTTTAGTAACGTAGTCTTTGACAACCAACGATATTTTCAGAACATTGAGGATAATGAGATAAATGGTCGTGTAAATGTATCTTATGAATCATCTGAAGATCTTACTTTTAATTTTGGATATAATGGACGTTCTAAAGAACGTACGTTTGACAACCAGCGTTATGGTTATGATATAATAAACGCTAAAACAGAGGTTTTAGATCCAAGTAACTTTGACGCCATTTTTACACCAGACAATCTTGGCGTAGTATACAACACAGCTGTTTTTAACTCACTTGACGGTTTTGACGACACAAATCTTCCTGGTCTATTAGAAAACACCTACAAGGGTAATCTCAATGTGCATGCAGTTTATGGAGAAGCTATCTATAAAATGGGAGAAAAATGGAGCTTTGTTCCAGGATTGAGAGTTGAAAATTTCAATCAAAAAATTCAATATAATGTAATTAATCTTGTAGCAAATAACCCTGGAGGTAATGAGGCCGAAGAAACATTTTTTCTGCCAAGTTTAAATATAAAATATGCACTCACAGAAGATCAAGCATTACGTTTTTCTGCAAGTCGCACGGTTTCAAATCCAGAATTTAAAGAGGTCGCTCCATTTGTTTATGAAAATGTAACGGATCGCGTAGGGGGTAATCCAGATCTTTTAAATGACCCTGCATTCTCAACAGTTCTAAACTTGGATGCTAAATACGAGTGGTTTATGAATAGAGGAGAAATCTTCTCAGTAGGAGCTTTTGCAAAAATAATTAATGACCCAGTAAACTTAGTATCTGCAAATGATGCTACAGGAACTCAACGTTTTTTTAGAACTGGAGATAAGGCAGAAGTTTATGGAGTAGAACTAGAAGCAAGAAAAGGACTTATTGTGGACACAGAAGATGAGCCACTACTAAGCGCTGGACTTAATATAACTTATACTTATACAACGCAAGATCTCAAATCTGTAACAGGAACTTTTAGCACGAATTTTAATAAAGATTCTGACCAACTACAAGGCGCATCTCCCTTTTTAATAAATGCTGATTTAAGTTATAGCCCTTCCTTTGGAAACTATAAACCTATTGGAAATTTAGTCTTCTCATATTTCTCAGATCGTATTGATGCACTAGGTTCTGGACAGCTAGGTAATATTGTAGAAAAAGGTGTTCCCACTCTTGATTTTATATGGAAAAATAAAATTACTGATAAGTTCGAAATCAATGCAAGTTTTAAAAACTTACTCAACCCAACTATCGAGCGTGTGAGAGAGAATGCAGTAATTGGACAATCACTCGCTTCAGAACTAAATATACCAGTTACAGAAAGAATGAATGCAAACGGAACCTCAGATTTTATATCTAAAGAATTTGCACTTTCTAAATACACTAGAGGTATCAATATAGGATTACAATTCAAGTATACATTTTAAATCAATCATAAATTAAACTTTAAAACTATCACAATGAAAACGAACAAACTAATCTTAAGCCTTTTTGCTGCGACTACACTACTCGTAGGCTGCTCAACAGATGACACTGCAGATGTGAATATTACAACTGGTGGTGAGGTTACAGAACCTACACCTACAGATTCTAATGTAATTGGAGGAACACTTACTGAAGATCTAGAACTTGCCGCAAACACAGAATACTCATTAGAATCTGCCCTAATTGTACCTGACGGTTTAACACTAACTATAAATGCAGGTGCTGTAATAAAGGCAACAACTGGATCTGATGTTTATGTTGCTGTACTACAAGGCGGTGTTATTAATGCTGAAGGAACTTCATCAAACCCAATAATCTTCACTTCTGCTACAGCAACACCAGGACCTGGTGATTGGGGAGGTGTAATTCTATTAGGTAAAGCTCCTATAAACTCTGTAGTAGGTGGAGATGACACTTCAACATCAGAAATAGGTGGTCTTCCTTACGGAGGATCTATTACTGACGATAACTCAGGTGTTCTTAAATATGTGCGTGTTGAATATTCTGGAGGAGCAGCAGATGCCTCTTCTGAAAATAATGGATTTTCATTTTACGGTGTAGGATCAGGAACTACTATAGAATACATCCAAGCATTTGAAGGTGCAGATGATGGTGTAGAATTTTTTGGAGGTACAGTAAATGCATCTTTTGTTTCTGTAATAGGAGCTCAAGATGACTCTGTAGATTGGACCGAAGGATTTACTGGAACACTTACAAACGTATATGTTCAACATGGTGTTTCACATGACAAAGGTATTGAAGGAGACGGCTTTAACACTGACATAGGAAATAACTCTAACCCAGTATTTTGGTCTGCTCCTAGCATCACTAACCTAACTATAGTAGGTAGAGGATCTTCTAACGGCAACGAGGCAATACGTCTACGTGCTGGTACTAGAGCTATTTTCAACAATGTACTTCTTCAAGGGTTTGAAGAAGGATATGATCTTGATGATACAGAAACTGGAGTTGGTTTTACAGCTGGAAATACAAGCGTAACAGACATCACTTTTGAAGACGTAACACTTAATCTTAAAAATGATACAGATGCAACTATTTCTGAAGATGCATTCTTTACAGGAATAGGAAATGGTACTGGTACTGATTACGATTCTTGGAGTGCAGGATGGACTCGTAACTAATAGTTACAACTTAATTAGCCACAAAAAAAGGTCTCCATATTGGAGACCTTTTTTTATTAGTATCGTTTTACGCTTTCGCGAAAGCGCTATTATCTATTACTAGCTACTTTGGAACCTTCATTTTTCCAAGTATTAACAGAAGCTACTCGTGAATCTTGATAGTCTACCTCTGTAAGTTTATCACTTGACCAAAAGAACCAAGTACCTACTTTAGTTCCATTGTCATATTGAGCTTTGGCAGTTTTATCTCCGTCACGGTTATAACTAATCCATTGTCCAGTAACCTGTCCTTCCTTAGTATAAAAACCTGTTTGACTAACTTCACCATTATCAAAATATAAAGTTGCCTTAACTAGGTCTCCTACTTCTACATATGTAGGCTTATTGTTTTTTTCTTGAGCTTGCATTGAAACAACCATTAAAAATGCAACTGCTATCATCATTATCTTTTTCATAATTTGGGATTTTAATTTTTCTATGATATAAATGTAACACAAAATTTACATAAAACAAACTTTTACATAACATTTTATTTACATTGAATTAACATTAGACTTATAAAACACTGATTTCTAATGGATTAATTTTGTTTTAAATCACATTTTAATCTACATCTCTTTATTGTTCACAAGCTGCTAGTGTACTGCGAATACTATAAATTTGCATTATAGTTCAACGTAAAAAGTTATTATCTTTCGCTCGATATAACCTTTACATAACGCTTAATCTTTTTTTAATTAAGATTTTTGCCACCTTGGCTTTTCAGCTTACATTTTATGGAAAATATTTACATTTTTATGATTGCTGCGTTGGCAATTCTCGCAATTGCAGATTTGGTAGTCGGAGTGAGTAATGACGCAGTAAACTTTCTAAATTCTGCAATAGGATCTAAGGCAGTTACTTTTAAAACAGTGATGATTGTGGCTAGTGTGGGTATCGCTTTTGGCGCGCTCTCCTCTAGTGGTATGATGGAGGTTGCTAGGAAAGGGATTTTTGATCCTAGTCAGTTTTATTTTAATGAGATTATGATCATCTTCATGGCTGTCATGATTACAGATATTATATTGCTTGATATCTTCAACAGCCTAGGTATGCCTACCTCAACAACAGTCTCTATAGTATTTGAACTACTTGGAGCTTCTGTGGTTATGTCCATTATTAAAATATCAAACAATAGTGATTCTCTTGCGCAGATAGGTGAATATATTAATACAGATAAGGCAACGGAGATTATATTAGGTATACTACTCTCTGTTTTTATCGCCTTTACTATAGGAGCCATTATACAGTTTTTAACAAGATTCCTCTTGACTTTCAATTTTGAGAAAAAACCATCTTGGATTGCTGCTGTTTTTGGAGGTATTGCAGTTTCATCTATTTCATACTTTATAATTATTAAAGGATTAAAAGGAGCAAATATTTTACCACCTGAGTTTAGTAGCTGGGCAAATGATAATCTAATCCAATTCTTAGGAGCTAACTTTATTCTTTGGACTGTAGTCTCTTGGGTGTTTCATGCAATTCTTAAACAAAATATATACAAACTTGTTATCATCTTAGGAACCTTTGCGCTCGCAATGGCCTTTGCTGGTAATGACTTAGTAAACTTCATAGGCGTTCCTATGGCTGCCTATAATTCATTTATAGCTTGGTCTGGTTCTGGAATATTACCAAGTGCATTCAGCATGGAGCAGCTTGCCGAAAAAGTACCTACACAACCTATTTTACTTCTGGTTGCTGGTTTAATCATGGTTCTTACATTGTGGTTTAGTAAAAAAGCAAGACGCGTTGTAAAAACCTCTGTAGATTTATCACGTCAAGATGAAGTAAAAGAGCGATTTAAGCCTAACTGGGTTTCACAACACTTAGTACGTGGAGTTATCATTGCAAATAATGGTGTTAATAAAATATTACCTGCAAAGCTGCGCCAAAGCATAAACAAGAGTTTTGAACCATCTACTGTAATCCACACAAAAGCATCGGAAGCACCCGCTTTTGATATGGTGAGAGCTGCCGTAAATCTTGTAATTGCGAGTGTTCTTATATCAGTAGCTACTGGACTTAAGCTTCCACTATCTACAACTTATGTTACTTTTATGGTTGCTATGGGTACTTCCCTAGCAGATCGTGCTTGGGGAGCAGAAAGCGCTGTTTATAGAGTTGCTGGTGTTCTTAATGTAATAAGCGGATGGTTCTTGACAGCATTTAGCGCATTTACTGCGGCAGGTATTCTAGCATACTTAATGTATTTAGGAGGAAATATTGCGATCATAGGCTTATTCTTCCTTGCTATTGCCATGCTGGTAAGAAATTATTTATCTACTAAAAAGAAAAATAAGGAAGCAAAAATTGAAGAAGACCTTCGTAAAGCAGAAAGTAAAACCATTTCTGGTATCATCGAAGAAAGCGCTGATAACATTGCAAAAACGATTATTCGTACTGATAAAATTTATACAGGAACTCTAAAGGGTCTTGCTAAAAATAAGGTAGGAAGCCTCAGAAAGAGCAGAGCCACCGTCGAAAAACTTAATGAAGAGATAGATGAGTTGCGTAACAATATTTTCTATTTCATTAAAAACCTAGAGGAAACAAGTGTACGAGGATCAAACTTCTACATAGAGATATTGGGATATCTTGAAGATATCACTCAATCGCTTGAGTACATAGCAAAAGTGAGTTACAAGCACGTTAACAACAATCACAAACCGCTACGTTTTAATCAAATTAGAGATTTACAAGAAATAGACAACAAGCTGTGTGACTTCTTACAAGAAACAGCTCAAGCTTTTAAAGATCGTAATTACAATAAGATAGAAAAGCTTTTAGGAAGAAAACAAGAGCTTTATGGTCACGTAACAGATAAGATTCAGAAGCAAGTAGAACGCACACGGTCTGAAGAATCTAGTCCTAAAAATACCACCTTGTACTTTGGTCTATTATTAGAAACTAAAGATCTTATAGAAGAGATCATGAACTTACTTGAACTCTATAACACAGAGCACAAAAGATCAAAATAAAGTGTATCACATATGTGTACCAAAATGCCGGAAACATTATTTGTTTCTGGCATTTTTTATTTGTGATGTAGATACGCTTTCGCGAAAGCGTAATCATAACCTGCAAAAGGCATTATCAATTGATTTAAAGCTTGTTTATTATTAAAATAAGGCAATGTAGTCGGATAACACCTAAAAACGGCTCAAAGCGTTAAAGCTTACTAAAAACGTCTGTTAATCTTACTTAAGACAAAATGAAATAGCAGCAGTAATCCTTAATATTATCATCTAACCAAAAATTAACACTATGGCAGATATAGTTAAGGACGAAAAAGATCCAACAGATGAATATTTACTTCAAGATAATAAGAAGACACGCTTTGGCGCGACTTTTATAATTATAACATTAGTAATCCTAATCATTGCAGTGGTAGCAACTTACTTTGCATTAGGATTATAATATATTTAAACGGAAATTCTAAGGTATAAATGCGATTGCTAAAAGGATACACACGATAATAATGATTGTAATTTTCATAATTATGATTTTGAGGATTTATACATAGCAAATATGCACCTCATTTATTAAAAATTAACGGGGTATTTACCCCTAATCAAATCGCAATCAAACCTTTTCAACAAGAATGCAAAACATAAAAAAGCCCGAATTCCATATGGAATTCGGGCTTTTTATTATCTATAACTTTTTCGCGAAAGCGAATATAAATTATCCTTTTAGTGAAGCAGAAAGGTACTCACGGTTCATACGTGCGATGTTTTCTAGAGATATCCCCTTAGGACACTCAACCTCACAAGCACCAGTGTTTGTACAGTTACCAAAACCTTCTTCATCCATTTGCTTTACCATGTTAAGAACACGAGTAGTTGCCTCTACTTCTCCTTGTGGAAGTAATGCAAACTGACTCACCTTTGCTCCTACAAATAGCATAGCACTAGAGTTTTTACAACTTGCAACACAAGCACCACAACCAATACATGTAGCCGCCGCAAAAGCGTCGTCTGCATTTTCCTTTTCGATAGGAATCGAGTTTGCATCTTGTGTGTTACCAGAAGTATTTACAGAGATAAATCCTCCAGCATGCTGTATGCGGTCAAATGAAGAACGATCTACCATAAGATCTTTTATAACAGGGAATCCCGCTGCTCTAAAAGGCTCTATAGTGATAGTATCACCATCCTTAAATTTACGCATGTGTAACTGGCAAGTAGTAACAAGTCTATCTGGACCGTGCGCCTCACCGTTAATAAACATAGAACATGAACCACAAATTCCCTCACGACAATCGTGATCAAATGTTACAGGTTCATCTCCTTCGAGGATAAGCTTATTGTTAAGCATGTCCATCATTTCTAAGAAAGACATATCTCCATCGATACCATCGATTGGGTACGTTACTATGCTTCCTTTAGCTGTGGCGTTTTTCTGGCGCCATACCTTTAGCGTTAGTTTCATCGTCTTCTTATTTATAGCTTCTTTGTTTTAACTCAATATTTTCAAACTCTAGTTCTTCTTTATGAAGAACAGCATCCTTAGGTGCTCCTTTATATTCCCAAGCAGATACAAATGTGAAGTTTTCATCATCACGAAGTGCTTCTCCTTTTTGTGGTCCATCTAGCTCAACAGACTCTTCTCTAAAGTGTCCTCCTGCAGATTCGTTACGTGTTAATGCATCTTTTGCAAATAACTCACCTAGCTCTAAGAAATCTGCTACACGAAGTGCTTTTGCAAGTTCTTCGTTAAACTCATTCTGTCCTCCAGGTACACGTACTTCTTTATAGAAATCACTACGTAGTTCTGCAATCTCATCAATGGCGCTCTGTAAATCTGTCGCATTACGTGACATACCACATTTGTTCCACATAATCTTACCTAACTTCTTGTGGAAGTAGTCTACAGATTTTGTTCCATTGTTATTTACTAAAGCATCTACCTGCTTACGCACGTTTTGCTCTGCTTCTTCAAACTCTGGAGTATCTGTTGGTATAGGTCCTGTACGTATATCATGAGATAAGTAGTCACCTATTGTATATGGTAATACAAAATATCCATCTGCAAGACCTTGCATAAGAGCCGAAGCTCCTAAACGGTTTGCGCCGTGATCTGAGAAGTTTGCTTCTCCTATCGCATATAATCCCTCTACAGAAGTCTGTAAGTTATAATCTACCCATAATCCTCCCATTGTATAATGTACCGCTGGGTAAATCATCATAGGTGTTTTGTATGGATTCTGATCTACAATCTTTTCATACATCTGGAATAAGTTTCCGTATTTGTTACGTACCACTTCTGTTCCTAATGCCGTTACAACCGCTTTATCATTTGCATCTTTATGCTGTACGTATGCTTGTTCCTTACCGTAACGCTCGATTGCGCTAGCAAAGTCTAAGTATACTGCTTCTCCAGTTTTATTTACTCCAAAACCAGCATCACAACGCTCTTTTGCAGCTCTAGATGCTACATCACGTGGTACTAGGTTACCAAAGGCTGGGTAGCGACGCTCTAGATAATAATCTCTCTCGTCTTCGGTAAGCTCTGTAGGCTTCTTCTTCCCTTCGCGTATTGCAATCGCGTCTTCTTTTTTCTTAGGCACCCATATACGACCATCATTACGTAGTGACTCAGACATAAGCGTTAACTTAGACTGGTGATCACCAGAAACTGGTATACATGTAGGGTGTATCTGAGTATAACAAGGATTTGCAAAGTAAGCACCACGTTTGTGTGCTTTCCATGCTGCCGTTACGTTAGAACCCATTGCGTTTGTAGAAAGGTAAAATACGTTTCCATATCCTCCAGTTCCTAATACAACCGCATGTGCAGAGTGACGCTCTATTTCTCCAGTAACTAGGTTACGAGTGATAATACCACGAGCTTTACCATCTACCTTTACGACGTCTAGCATCTCGTGACGGTTATACATTTTTATTTTACCACGACCTATCTGACGGTTCATAGCAGAATATGCTCCTAGTAGTAATTGTTGTCCTGTTTGTCCTTTTGCATAAAAAGTACGACTTACAAGTACACCACCAAAAGAACGGTTATCTAGCAAACCACCATAATCACGTGCAAAAGGAACTCCTTGTGCTACACACTGATCAATAATGTTTGTAGAAACCTCAGCAAGACGATAAACGTTTGCTTCACGTGAGCGGTAATCACCACCTTTTACCGTATCATAAAACAAACGGTAGGTAGAGTCACCATCACCTTGATAGTTCTTTGCTGCGTTAATACCTCCTTGTGCTGCAATAGAGTGCGCACGACGTGGAGAATCTTGAAAGCAAAAAGCTTTTACGTTATAGCCTAGTTCTGCAAGCGTTGCTGCTGCAGATCCTCCGGCAAGACCTGTACCTACTACAATCACATCAATAAGACGCTTGTTTGCAGGGTTTACAAGGTTAATTTCATTTTTATAGTTAGTCCACTTATCAGCTAGTGGTCCTTGGGGTATTTTAGAATCTAATGCCATAGCTTTATTTTTTAGTGAGGAATTTGATTAAAGTGCAGGTATACTGCAATAATTATAAATCCTACAGGTATTGTAATTGCCCAAACTTTAGCAAACTTTGAAAGTCCAGCAGAGTATTTATTATTAAATCCTACCGACTGGAATGTCGATGCAAATCCGTGCCATAAGTGAAGTGCTAGTAGCACAAAAGAAATCACATAAAGTACTACACGTACAGGGCTTTCAAATTTGTGAACAGTCTCTGCATAATATCTTGTAGGATCTTCTGGATGCGTTTCTACATACTTATGAATCATTTCTGGAATCCAGAAGTCATAAAAGTGAAGTCCTAAGAAAGCAAGCACCACAAGTCCCGAAAGAATCATGTTACGAGATGTCCAAGGTGCATTTGCACTTCCTTTATACTGTGCATATCCTACTGGACGTGCTTTTCTGTTTTGCAGTTCTAACACAAACCCCATCACGAAGTGAAAAACCACTCCGAATATAAGTACAGGCTGCAATCCATATTGTACTAACGGGTTAGACCCCATAAAATGCGACCACGCATTAAATGTATCTGGCGCAATAACCGCTGTACTGTTAATTACAAAGTGCTGTGTTAAAAAGACAACTAGAAAAAGACCTGATAGCGCCATGGCTACCTTTCGGCCAATCGAAGATTTTAATAATCCGCTCATTTAATTTTTGGTTTGGAATAATCTACACAAAAATACGGCGCAAACGTTGTTTTGGCAACTATACAAGGAAAGCATTGTTATTATTTAGAATCATTATAAGAAAAAAACGCAACTATGTTCAACACTAAAAGGTAGACATTGCAAAAACTTCATTTTACGTTCAACATTTTCAATATTATTGAAAACTTTTAAGAGAGATTTATAAATTTTTACGCTTTCGCGAAAGCGTAATTTCAATCATAAAGACCTATTTCAGTCAGATTTACTATGACATTATAAACTTATGAATAGACGCAACATAACCAAGGATTACATCTTCTCTTCGGTAATCAGTGTCTTTTTAAAATTAAAAACCCCGTACACTTGGTACAGGGTTTTAAAAAATCTTGTCTAATTATATTATTTAATCTCTAAGGTAGTTTGCGCTGCATTACTATTACCTCCTCCACCATCAAGGGAAACTGTATACACTCCTTTTGGGAGATAATATTTACCACTTTTGGCTTTCTGAATGTCTAATGAAGAGTTTGCCTTCTCAAGTATCTTTTTCCCTTTTTCTGCTATAGAAAGATCGTAATTAAACACATTAAGTCCCGCCGAAGGTAGTAATGCTACTCGTTGCACTTCTTTCCCCTCTGCATCCTTAATGACCATAGAAAATTTACCTGCGTTGCTTGTGTAGTAATTGATTGCAACATTTGGCTCGTTTGGTTCAGACCAGCTGCTCCAACTATTGCCCCATCTCCCGCTTGATCTTACACTAGCAATGTCAAATATTTGAGCATTTGCCCCTGTATTTACTTGCTGTATAGGTGCTAGATCTGCTCTGTATATGCTTCGGCCGTGCGTTCCTAGTAATAGGTGATTTGCTTTCTTCTGGATTTTCATATCGTGAACTGCTACTGCCGGTAGTGGCGCAGTGGTTTTATCTGATACCGCTTTCGCGAAAGCGTTATAACTCTCACCGCCATTCATGCTCACGTAAGCACCATTATCTGTACCTACGTAAATGATATTTTCTTTTACAGGATCTTCGATAATCACATTAACAGGAGACATAGGAATCCCTGCCGAAATATTCTTCCATGTCTGTCCGTAATTATCAGATACATAGATATATGTTGCAAAATCATCCCAGCGATATCCATTTAAGGTAGCATATACTCGCTCCTTCTTATGCTCTGAAGCCACGACACGTGATACCCACAAATCTTTAGGCAATGTATTACTTATCACTTGCCAATCACTACCGCCGTTCTTTGTAACCGAAATCTTACCGTCATCACTTCCTGTATATATCAACCCAAATTGAAAAGGAGACTCTGAAACTGAAGTAAGAGTTCCATAAGCCACGTTACCAGGCTTACCGCCATGTGTAAGGTCTGGGCTTATTGCAGTCCAGCTATCACCTTGATCCATAGATCTCATGAGTTTATTACCTCCTAGATATAAAATATCCTGGTTATGAGAACTCAGTAAAATAGGCGTTTGCCAATTAAAACGATATGGCTTCTCTCCTAGTGTATGCTTTATATCAAATCGCTTGTTTTCTCCCGTCTCGCGATTAATCCTGAAGTAGTTTCCAAACTGAAATCCTGTGTACACAATATTTGCATCACGACTATCTACTTGTACTTGCATACCGTCACCACCCATGATACTTTCCCAAGGGTACTGCCCGTTTTGCAACCAGCCTCTACTTTCTTGTGCAGTACTAGGAGCTACCCACACACCATTATCTTGTAATCCTCCATATATATTATAAGGCTCCTCGTTATCTACTTGAATAAAGTAAAACTGACCAACAGATGGATCATTTGCTTTTATCCAGCTAGCACCATCATCGTATGAAATATTAATACCTCCATCATTCCCATTTATAAGGTGCTTTTCATTCTTAGGGTTAATCCACAGCGCATGGTGATCTGAGTGTACGTTAGGAGCATTGATACTTGTAAACGTCTTTCCGCCATCTTTAGACTTTACAATGGGCACACCGTAAATGTAAATATCTTGAGCATCTGATGGGTTTACGTTAATCTCTCCAAAGTAATACCCGTAGCTATAATATAAATCCTCTATGTAACCCTCATGAGTCTTGCTCCAAGTTGCTCCACCATCATTAGATCTATACACCTCTGCTCCTACTACAGGTGTATCAAACATTTGAGTATTTGCAGTTTCTAAGTAAGTGGCAAGATCTACTGGTTGTACATCTCCTTGACGTACCATAGATTTCACATTTGCAGCACGATATTTTTCTTGAAAACCATTGCGCTTTAGGTAGTCATCTAGTTTCTTGTCATCTAGTGCTAATAATGCATCTTTAGACATTGTTTTAAAATCGTCTTTTTCTAACTTATTTGAAGATGATTTTTTTCCCTCACCCTCACGTCGAAATTGGCTATCATGCACAGCATACACTGTATTTTCATCGTATACTGCAATCCCTATTCTACCAACACCATCACCAGATGGAAAATTAGTAAGCTGTTGCCACGTATCTCCACCATCTGTACTCTTATAAATTCCAGATCCAGCGCCCGCTCCTTCAAAGTTCCACGCTTTGCGGTCTTTTTGCCATGCCGAGGCATACATCAAATTAAAGTTAGCCGGATCATTATCTATATCTATAATTCCCGTTTTATTATCAATAAACAAGGTTTTTTTCCAGGTCTTACCTCCATCCTTTGTTTTATAAATTCCGCGCTCTTCGTTATCTGAGTACAAGTGTCCCAATGCTCCTACGACAACCTCATCTGGATTAGATGGATTTATTAAAATGCGCCCTATGTGGTGACTATCTATAAGTCCCATATGTTGCCACGTCGCTCCTTTATCTGTAGATTTTAATAACCCGATACCCGCATAACTAGATCTAGAGGCGTTATTCTCTCCAGTACCTACCCATATAGTTCCGCTTTTCCAGTCTACAGTAACTTCTCCTACATTTTGCGTAGGCGCATTATCCATTACCGGAGTAAAAGTAGTTCCGTTATTATTAGTGTACCATAAACCACCACTTGCATAGCCTGCATAAAACTCTGAAGGCATATCTGGATTTACTGCAATATCTACAATACGCCCACTCATTACCGAAGGCCCTATGTTTTCAAAAGGGATATTTTTTACAATACTATTACTAAGCGACTGCTCTTTTTGCAGCACTGCCTGTTCTTGTAATTGTATCGAGGTCGCTGGTTGTTGTGACTGCCCTTTAGTAAGTGCAAAAAGAACCGCACTTGAGGCAAGGAAATAACGTAATTTCATTTGGTTTGGATTTTATAAGGCAATGAAAATACGGAAAGGACTTATTTTAAGAAAACTTTTGGTTTTTGTTTAACACGTCATTACGAATAGTAGGCATTATTAAGGTAATAGATAGGAAGTATTGATAGCATGTTTTCGCGAAAGCGTATCCAAATTTGTACTTTTACAATAGTAGATTAATGAATAATAGATACACCGCAAAAGGTCACAATTATGAAATACGACTTAATAGATAATACCCTTTTTATAAAAAACCGCAAGAACTTTATGGCTCAAATGAAGCCTAAAAGTCTTGCTGTTTTTAATAGTAATGATACTTACCCAGTAAGCGCAGACTCAACTCTTCCTTTTGAGCAGCACCGTGATATTTTTTATTTAAGCGGCGTTGATCAAGAAGAGTCTATTCTTGTTTTATTTCCAGACTGTCCTAAAGAGCAATATCGCGAGATCCTTTTCTTAACAGAGACTAACGATCACATTGCTGTTTGGGAAGGAGAGAAGCTCACAAAAGAAAAAGCACTAGCAACTTCTGGAGTTAAGACAGTTTTCTGGCTTCAAGACTTAGAAAAAGTTTTTGCAGAGCTTATGACGTATGCAGATACTGTATACGTAAACACTAATGAACACTATCGCCAGTCTGTAGCACTTGAGACTAGAGAAGATCGTTTTACAAAATGGTGGAAAGCAAAATATCCAGCACACAGTGTTGCAAAAAGTAACCCAATCTTACAACGTTTACGTTCTGTAAAAGATTCTATCGAGCTAGATCTAATGCAGAAGGCTTGTGATATTACTAATAAAGGTTTCCGTCGTGTTCTTGGATTTGTAAAACCTGGAGTTTGGGAGTATGAGATTGAAGCAGAGTATATGCATGAATTCTTACGCAATCGCTCTAAGAAGTTTGCATACACACCAATCATAGCTTCTGGTAACAGTGCAAACGTACTTCACTACATTGAAAATAAAAATCAGTGTAAAGATGGAGAACTTATCTTAATGGATGTAGGTGCAGAGTATGCAAACTACGCTAGTGACATGACAAGAACTATCCCTGTAAACGGAAGGTTTACTGATAGACAAAAAGATGTTTATAATGCAGTGTTGCGCGTAAAGGATGAGGCTACAAAAATGCTTGTACCTGGCACTATGTGGGAGCAATATCATGTAGAAGTGGGCAAACTAATGACTTCTGAGTTATTGGGTCTAGGCTTACTAGACAAGGTAGATGTACAGAATGAGAATCCAGACTGGCCTGCTTATAAGAAGTATTTCATGCACGGTACTTCTCACCACATTGGTCTTGATACTCATGATTACGGATTGCTACACGAACCTATGCGAGCTAACAATGTGTTTACTGTAGAGCCTGGAATATACATTCCTAAAGAAGGTTTTGGGATACGTCTAGAGGATGATCTGGTAATCCAAGAAAATGGAGCTCCAGTAAATCTTATGGGTGACATTCCTATCACAGTTGAAGAGATTGAAGATCTTATGAATAAGTAAAATAAGTACGCTTTCGCGAAAGCTGCCAAACAACAAAAGCCCGTTTTCATAATGAAAACGGGCTTTTACAATCAAAGGAACTTCTTAGTTTGCTACGGGAAGAGAAAAAACATAACGTTGTAAAAGCTCTAGAGCGCTACGCTTATCTTCTGTTGCGACTAGCAATGATATATTATGATCACTTCCTCCGTAAGAAATCATGCGCACTTGCACATCCTGGAGTACTTGGAATAACTTGTGTGTATCTGCATGGCGATTTACCTCATTACCTACGAGACAGATAATAGTCTGATTTTTATCTACCACCACTTGTGCAAATTGTAACAACTCTGCTTGTATGGCATCAAGATGCGTAGTATCATCAATCGTGAGTGACACCGCTATTTCTGAAGTAGTAATCATATCTATAGACGTCTCATAGCGCTGGAAGATTGCAAACACTTTACTTAAAAACCCATGCGCAAGTAACATCTTGCTAGATTTTATTTTGAGTGCTGTGATTCCATCTTTGGCAGCGATTGCTTTTATCCCTTCCCCTTCAGATCTATGAGTAATCACTGTACCAGGAGCATCTGGCTCCATCGTGTTTTTGAGTCTTAACGGTATACGATCCTCTCGTAATGGCTGCACTGTTTGCGGGTGCAAAATTTTGGCTCCAAAATAAGCCAACTCTGCCGCCTCATCATAAGAGAGTGCACCTATAGCTTTTGTTTTCTCAACTTCTCTAGGGTCGTTATTATGAAAGCCATCTATATCTGTCCAGATCTGCACCTCACTCGCTTGTATTGCAGCTCCTATTATAGTTGCTGTATAATCACTTCCTCCACGTTGCAAGTTTGAAATCTGACCGTAGTAATTGCGGCATATAAAACCTTGGGTGATATATACAACACTGTCATCAGTCTGCTCAATTACTCGACGTAAATTCTGTGCGATGTAAAATTGATCTGGCTCATGCTCTTTATCAATTCGCATAAATTCTAGCGCAGGTAACAAGACAGCTTTAAGCCCTTCTTGCTCTAGAAAATGACAAAATATAAAAGTAGAAAGTAATTCTCCTTGCGCTACAATTGCCTCGGCTTTTTGATCACTAAAATCTTCTGATGAAAGTCGCTCTATCTCTGCAAAAATCTCATCTACATATCCTATTACAAGAGGCTTTAACCTTTTATCTGTAATTAACTGCTCTACTACATCGTCATACCTTGATTGTAGGATGCTACGTAGCTCACTTGCTTCTGTAAGATTTGATGCTTTTGCGGCATTTGCAATTTGGACTAAAGCATTTGTAGTACCAGACATTGCAGAAAGCACTACTATTTTAGGGGTTGGCGTATCAATAATATGTCTTACAGAGATCATATTTTCTGTAGATCCAACGGAGGTACCCCCAAATTTTAAAACTTGCATACGTGTTATTTTTAGGTAAAAGTATTTCAGAGTTAGATTACCACCACATAAATGAAGAAAATAGACTAATTTTGAACAAAATGTTAACTATATAACGATTTGAATACTATATCCGACTGCGTATCAGAGATTATCGCACAGCAACCTTACCTAGAAGAGGCATTATCACAGAAGATTATTAACTATGCCGCTCTCGCTGAGAATCTTAATCCTCAGGTCTCACAATTACTTAAGAAGCCTGTAAAGGACGGGGCTATATTAATGGCGCTACGTCGTTATGCATCACCTACAGACACTCAGAAATCGCTACGCTTAAAGGAAGTGCTTAGTACGCTAGGTGATATCACAGTACGTTCTAAGCTTATTGTGTTTACTTTTCAAAATTCTGGTACACTTATCCAGAATCACGCTCAAATATTGAGCACTATTGCTAAAAATACGCAAGTGTTTTACACGTTTACACGTGGTATTCATGAAAGTACACTCATAAGCTCTTCAAGCGAGGAGGAGAACATTCGTAATCATTTTGAGACAGAAAGCATTCTTGGATTTCAAGGCAACTTATCTGCTATAAGCATAAGACTTCCACAGGGTAACACTGCTGTTGCAGGTTTATACTACCAGATATTTAAGCGTTTGGCTTGGGAGGGTATTTCATTACAAGAGGTTATTTCGACCACTAATGAATTTATTATCCTAGTAGAAGACCATCTTGTTGATCGTGCATTTTCTACTATTAAAAAATTACAATCTTAGGTGGTACGCTTTCGCGAAAGCGTAATAGCACTCACCACTATATAAGTCACCACAGCAGGTAATAACCAGCCTAAACTTACGGTACCTAACGGAATCATTTCTTGTAACACTTTCATCTGATCGCCAAAACCTACAGAGGCCCAAAAGTCTGGTGCGCTAAAAAGTATGGTCGCAATTACTACGGCTCTAAACACAACTGGTGCCGTCCACCTTCTAGGCATTGCGTTAAGTAATATTAGCACGATAGTGATAGGGTAAATAAACATAAGTGCTGGCACAGCAACTATAATGATAGAATTTACATCTAGTTGCCCCATTACAACACCAAGTATGGCTCCTAGAATTGCTGTGATTGTATAAGCTACTTGCGAGTTCCCTAGGATTCCTTTGACAAAATCTGCAGTACCTGTTACAATTCCTACGGCTGTAGTAAAACAAGCTAAACTTACTAAAACAGCAAGTACCTTTGTGCCTATCACTCCTAGTGTATCTGTACTGAGAAGGTTGAGAAGTGCCGTACGATCTGTCATCTCTATACCGCCACTTCTTAGAGCACCTAGATAGATAAGTCCTCCATATATTAATAATAATCCTATACCTGCGATGATGCCCGCTCTAGTTAATAAACGTTGTTTTGCTCTACTAGAACCCTTTTTAAAACCAAGAGAAATCACAATGACTCCTCCTACAACCACTCCACCTATGGCGTCAAAAGTTTGATAACCTTCTAAAATCCCACTAGTGAGCGTACTATCAAAAATAGATGCACGCATTGGTTCATACTCTCCAAATATCCCAATACCAATCACCAATGCCAGAATAATGAGAATAGCAGGTGTAAGATACTTACCCACAAGATCCATCATCTTAGATCTATTAAGCACAAATAATAAGACTAGCCCGAAGTAAATTGTACTCCACAGCCAACTAGAAATATCAAAATATGGAGCTATTGCCATCTCATAAGTCACAGAAGCTGTACGTGGGCCTGGTAGTGCAATAGAAATAGCATAGACTACAATTGCATATAAGAGCGCAAAGAGTGGTGAGACTTTATTTGCAAAATCAATCAACGTTCCTTGTAATCTTGCATGACCATAAATCGCGAGAATAGGTACTACCACAGCAGATATAAGAAAACCTGCCAACACAAATAACCAAGAGCTACCCGCATTATAACCTAGAAAGGATGGCAAGATTAAGTTCCCCGCACCAAAAAAAAGTGAAAATAAAGCAAAGGCTGTGATGAAGGTTTGTTTGGTCATTCTCATAGGTTGCGTGATATTTGCCCACCAATATAGAACTAATGACTATTAACCACAAAGGTGCTTCCATATTTTATACAGATCAAGGAAAAGGATCACCCGTAGTCTTACTACACGGATTCTTAGAAAATCACCAGATGTGGGACCATTTCCTTAGTGTTTTGTGTGAGCAACACCGCATTATCTGCATTGATTTATTAGGTCACGGATTTTCGGAGTCGGTGGGTTACGTGCATAGCATGGAAGAAATGGCTGCGGCAGTTGCTGCCGTTACAAATCAATTAGAGCTTAAAGACATTTCGATAATAGGACACTCTATGGGAGGTTATGTGGGTATCGCTTTCGCGAAAGCGTATCCAGAATTTGTATCAAAATTATGTCTTCTTAACTCCACTCCAGAACCTGATGATGACGCTAGAAAAAAATTGAGATCACGGGCAAATGTGATGGCAAAAAAACAATATGAGCAACTTGTTAGAATGTCATTTATAAATCTTTTTGACAAAAAAGCAAGTACAAATCATACGGCAGAAATAAACAATGCACTTGCACAAGCACTCAACACACCTGTGCAAGGATATATCGCTGCAAATTCTGGAATGAAAGATAGACCAGACAGTTCGGAGTTTTGGAAAACAACCTCTATAACCACTGGAATGATTTTAGGTAAATCTGATTTGCTCATTGATGCTGAAATTCACGAGCAAAGCTATAAAGAGGACACAAATTTCTTTGTTATTATCGATAGTGGACACATGTCACATATTACTAATGCTACAGAGACTATTAATAATACACTTGACTTTCTATCTGCCTCGTCTAGCACTTGACAAGTTAGTTATCAAGATGATTAGGCAATCTTCTCGCATGAGGAAGCACTAATTAAGGGGGAATAGATATTTTGATGGCTGAGGTTAAATGTTAAAATTTTAAGTATTTAATCGGTACATTTGTGTATTTCATAGATTAATTCTTAATTTGTGTATCCCAAATCAACCCCTATAATGAAAACAATTGACCTCAACTCAAAAAAACAAAACATCAACCCACTCACTACTGTAGGCTGTAAATTATTTGGACATAAGTATAGAATCATAAAGCGTTACGAGTCTAATCTAAAGGAATTTGAATGCTCACAGTGTAAAAAACAATATACGCTAGATGGCTATGGTCATTACACACCATTGACACCTAAGTTACGTCGTATTAATGAGGTATATGAAGAGTTTTACATGCGTAAACTTGCTCGCACCTCCTAGTCTTCTTTTTGAAGAGCATTCCATCCACGGGCAACTAGAGGTATTTTAGTATCTGCTCGTGTGATGAGGTGTATACCTTCTTTCTCTTCTGTCATATGACCTATAATAGAAAAATTAGGGTTTGCTTTTATTTTTGGAAAGTCGTCTTGACTAATAGTAAATAGTAACTCGTAATCTTCTCCTCCACTTAATGCGATGGTAGTACTATCAAGTTCAAACTCCTCACAACTACTTATAACTTGAGGATCTAAAGGAATTTTATCTTCATAAAGATTACATCCTACACCAGAGTTTTTACAAATATGCAGTACTTCAGATGAGAGACCGTCGCTTATATCAATCATTGACGTAGGCTGTACTTCTAGAGATTCTAGAATCCCCCTTACATCTTTACGAGCCTCTGGTTTTAGTTGGCGCTCAATCAAATAACTATATTGCTCAAGATCTGGCTGGTTATTAGGGTTTACCTTAAAAACTGCCTTTTCTCTCTCTAGTATCTGTAATCCCATATAAGCTGCCCCTATATCTCCAGTCACTACTAGTAGATCTCCAGCTTTGGCAGTAGATCTCTTTACAATTTTCTTAGGTGCTGCGTGGCCTATTGCCGTAACACTTATTACTAAACCTACGTTAGACGAGGTAGTATCTCCACCTATAAGATCTACTTTATAGTTAGTACACGCAGTTTGAATGCCTGCATATAATTCTTCAAGTGCCTCTAGTGGGAAACGATTTGAAACCGCGATTGAAACTGTAATCTGAGTCGCCTCTGCGTTCATAGCATACACGTCAGATAGATTTGCCATCACTGCCTTATAACCTAAATGTTTTAATGGCACGTAACTTAAATCAAAATGTACACCCTCTACAAGAAGGTCTGTAGTAACAATAACCTGGCTTTTAGGAAACTTCAACACTGCAGCATCATCACCTACACTTACTACCGTGCTTTTATGATGAATTTTAAAGTGCTTTGTTAAGTGATCAATAAGACCAAATTCTCCTAATTCTGAAAGCGAAGTGCGCTCTTGATTTTTATCTTCTAACATAGCTGCAAAGATACTTAAACATCTTCTTTTATCACTTTCAAAATAGGACAGCTAGTATTACAAAATATAGAAACACTTATTCCAATTTCATCTAGGAAGTGAAATTAAATATTTTCTTGATTATTTAATTTTAAGGGAGAAAAGAGGTGAAAAACTAGGATATCACAGATAAAACAGCCATGTTTTCATAAAGTATTCTTAAAAGCCAGCAATTGCGTAGGTTAGTTAGAATTGTTTAAGTAATTTAACCTAAAATTAAACAATTTCCTATGGACCTCTTACAACAAGCAGAAGTATATGAAAATAGAACGATGAGTCATATGTCTACTAGTGATCGAGTAGCAGCATCACGCGAAGGCAAAAAATTGATTCTTGCTATTAATGAAATATACAAGAAAACAAAAGACAGTAAACTTATGGACGTTATGAAACGTCTTACTGTAAAAAAGAAGAAAATCGAAAAACGTATTAAGGGCAGACTAGCTGCATAATATGTTAACTATATAATTATTTCCAAGAGCGCTTTACGGCGCTCTTTTTTGTTGGGAAATCACTTGGCACTTCTTGTGTTACTTTCCCCGTAGCTGCCCACTCTGCTCCTCGCTGCAAGGTCGTAATAAAGCCGACACTCTCCATAGAAATATCCATATGTCCTAAGGCAGTATGGAATACACGTCCACTTTCATAATTTACAGTCATAATAAGAGGTTCTCCTCTACCTGAACCTTTATTTTCTGGAGCCCAAGGCTGTGCGTTTCCCTCTACGTCTGAATATGCGTAGTATAACACATTTACATTTTCGGCAGGGCCGCGTAAACGATCGTAGAGCTCATCCTTAGTATGCATCCACTGTTTAGGCAATCCTCTTGTGATAGGATGTAATGTATCCCAAGCTGTAAGAACAAATTCTTTTTCTGGACCGTGTGAAGATTCCTCACCATTACTTGGTTCAATCTTAAGTTGTTCTTCTTCGTTAATGTAAATCTGATTAAGTCCATCGTGTGGGCGATTTCCCCAGCCACCTACACCTATCATCTTATTAAATGCCGGCCAGTCTCCCCAAGAATTATTTGCTCCATGCACAACCACAAGACCTCCACCATTCTTCATATAAGATTCAAAATCTTCTTTTGTATCCTCAGGCCAATTTGCAGTTTTGTCACCAAAGTTTGATAAGATCACATCATATGTATCAAATTCGGGCGTAAAAGAAGCATCGGCAATGATGTTGTCTTTTACCTCATGTATTCGTACATCATCTACTCTATACTTTTCGACCAATTGTGTGATACTGTCGTGATTGAGTCCGTCTACAATACCGTGATGTGGACCTTGATACGTATAAGCAGTTCTATAAATATCAACCTGAAAAAGACCTGTTTCTTCTAGATATGATTTCATCATCATCGTAGTTTTAGGCCATACTCCATGATTATTTTGACCGTCTACAATGAGTGCTCTAAGTTGCTTAACTGGTTCGTCTATCACCTGCTTCTTATCTTCAGCCTGATTGCAACTAGTAATAAATAGTATACAGAAACTTATTTTGAGTAACATTTTGACACGCATAATATCTTATTTAGATTCCTAAAAATACTTACAAAATAATAAAGAGGATAAGCACGCTTTCGCGAAAGCGGACTTTTAAAATAAAAACATCTTTCCTATGGCACCTATGAGCACAATAATAAGAACGTAATATGCCACTTGATCTGCCCATTTATTCTTACTAGCGAAACGAGCAGTAAGAAATCCTCCTGTAGTTTGCCCTATCGCCATAATGCCTCCCAGTTTCCAATCAATGAGCCCTTGGTAGTGAAAAATTGCAATTACAAAGAGCGTATAAAGACCTATTACAAAACTTTTGAGCGCATTACTTTCTATGATGTTAAAGCGCATTCCCAAAACCATGATTATAAGGAAAAAAACGCCCATACCCATCTGGATAAACCCTCCATAAAACCCAAGTGCAAAAAGCAATGGGATATAAATGTACCATTTAGGCTTAAATGTAAGATCTGTTTCTCTTAGCCAGCGCTTAGGCTTCACTAATACAGCTAGCAGCATGAACACCATCATAAATTTAAACACCGCTCTAAACTGCTCATTACTTACATTTATGGCAAGAATAGCCCCAGCAATTGCTCCTATAAAAATGGGCATGATATATTTTTTATTCTTTGCGATATCAAGCCTTCCATTCTTATAAAAAACCCACGAAGTAGCCGAACATTGGGTAAAAATCCCAATACGGTTAGTTCCATTTGCAATATTGCCTGGCAGCCCAAGCACCTCCGTAAGAATCGTTAAGGTAATGGCGCTTCCATTTCCTGCAAGGGTATTGATCCCCCCAGCGATAAGACCTCCTATTATAGCAATAATATATGTTTGTACTTCTGTCACAATATTAAAATTCGAGAGTGACTCCTCCAAAAACAGTAAGCCCCGGCGCAGGCTCATAAAACCTTCCTCCAAAGGCATTAATGCGCACATTATCCGTGTATTTCTGATCTAACACATTATTTACCCCAATGTAAGGCTTTAACCTGACCTCTCTAAATAATGTCTCATAGCTTGCTCTCACATTAACAAGCTCATATCCATCTATGGTAGTCTCGTTGCTATCTTGAGCAAATTGCTCTCCTATAAAATTTGTATTTATGCTTGCACTTATACCAGTTTCACCTGCATATTGTAATCCTACACTAGACATATGCTTTGCAATTCCCGGCAAGAAATTATCGTCAAAGTCTCCGTTTGGTGTTTCAAATTCATCATAGGTAAAGTTTGAGTAGGTGTAAGAACCCGTAGCGTTTAGCCAACCGTTTCCTAAGGGTAATGCTCTGTATGAAGCTTTAACCTCAACACCATGACGCTTAGTTTTTCCTGCATTTCTAAAAAACTCACGATCTGGAAATTCCGCCAACTCAAACGGCACTAAATCATCTTTTGTGTTTATCAAAAACGCAGCAAGTTGATATTGCAACTTGCTTGCAATAGTCCCTTTTAAACCCACCTCAAAGCTAGTTGCCTTTTGCGCTTTTAGACTTTCATTAAATCCTATAGATCCGTCAGGATTTGATGATAATTCTGATAATGATGGTGTCTCAAAACTTGTTGCGACATTCATGTATGGAGATAACGCTTTCGCGAAAGCGTAACTAACACCAACACTAGGGTTAAAAGAATTTAATGTAAGACTTCCAGAATCATCCCAGTTATCCAGAAAATCATCATCTGCCGAAAGTTTGTTGTAATCAAACCTCGCTCCGGCTGTAATCAATAATTTACCTAGCAAAAGATGGTCTGTAATATATACACCTAGGTTAGTAAATTTCTCGCGTTGTCCCAGCGTCTGACCTCCTTCTTCCCCATCAAGGTTTCTAAATCTGTTTCTGCGATCATTTTGATAAGCAAAGTCGTATCCTGCGCGTACGGTATTCTTATTTTTCTTGTAAGTAATACTCGTTCCTTGCCCTAAGTAATTGCGTGATAAATCTACAATGCCACCAAACTCAAATGGCAACAGCCCATTAAACTGTCGGTTGCTATAAAAAGCATAGGCATTTACAGTAGTATGCTCACTCTTATTCCACGCTAGGCTCGCTCCTACTTTAAATTGCTCTATAGCCTCACCTGTTTTAAACTGCACATTTCTATCCCTTGCCTGTCTTCTATTAGCATTAACTTCCTCTAGCGTTAATCCTCCTGGATCATCTGCCTGTGGTGAATCTGCATAATTAAGAATAGCTGTTAAAAAAGTATTCTCCGCTAGTTTAAATTGCCCTTTAAAATTGGTGTTTATTTGCTCAAAACCACTTTGATCTCTATAACCATCGCTAGTCGCATAATTACCGTGGAAGGTATAGTTTGCATTTGCATCTCCTATGGTAGCCGTTGCTTGATAATTTTGAAATCCAAAAGCACCTATTCCAGCTTTTACTGAGGTACTATTTCCCACCAGTGTGTCAAAAGATTTTGTGGTTATATCAACCACACCACCAGAGGCATTACCGTAAAGGCTAGCACTTGCTCCTTTTGTAACCTCAATACGGTCTATGATACCTAGATTAAGATTATCAAGTTGCCCTTGTCCATCTGGAGTAGTCTCAGGAATCCCATCTACAATAAGTTTTATACCTCGTATGCCAAAACTAGACCGTGCTCCAAAACCACGAATGGATATTCGTAAATCCTGAGCAAAGTTGTTTGCATTTTGAGTAAACACACCTGGCACTTGCTGCACATACTCTTGTAAGGACAGTTGCTGTCTAGTAGCATCTTCTTTGCTCGCATTAATAACAGAAACGGCTGCAGGTATTTGCTGTGCTGTACTCTTAATTCTCGATGAAGAAATTACAATAGTATCAATAGTCTGATTAGGTATAGATCCCGTCTGACTAAAGGCACCATAAAAGAATGCAATCGAACAGATAAAAGAGGTGATAATATTTTTCAAGGGTAGCAATTTTTGGCGAAAAGTACTGCCTATAAGAAGAAACTCAAAATAAAGCTACATTTACTTATGTAAACATGTTCATGATATGAAACGATTATTACAACTTAAAAAATGGATTTACAAGCAATTAAAGACAATCGCTCCTGGTGCAATTGCCACTAAAGGTGCCGCGAGAGGACTCCTCATAGGGACCTCCATTATATTTTTGATTTTTGCGATACACACTATACAAACAATGGGTGACACTACACTCATACTATTACAGCTCGCTATTCTTATAGGGATTGTACTATCTGTATCCTTAGGGCTATGGGTACTCAAAAATCTCGCTCGCATTCCCAAAATTCTTCAGCTAGCACTACTGATCACTACACCACTCCTTCTGCTATCATTATCAGAAGAACTCGTTTATTGGTTGTGGGCTGTGGTTACACTAGCATCTGGAGGAGCTGCTATTGCAGTTCTTACTAATAAAGGATTTAGACAGAAGACTATTATAAAAAAAACAATAACACTTCTGGGAGGAGTACTGGCAATTACTGGATGTACGCTCGCGATTTTAGGACTTGCGCCTGACGGTTTTGACATACAACCAATAGCAAATGCGGCTGCTCTAAGCTCAGATAATATTGCACCAATTGAAGCTCCCTCTCCATCCCTAAATGGCAATTACAAAGTACAGACATTAACGTACGGTAGCGGTACTGACAAACACAGACCTGAATATGGAGAAGACGCCACTATAATCACAAACACTATAAACGGAATACCGTTTTTAGATAATTGGGAAGGAATGAGTGGATGGTATAGAGAACGCTTTTGGGGATTTGACGCTAGAGAACTCCCTATTAATGGTAGAGTATGGTATCCCGAAGGAGAAGGCCCGTTCCCACTTGCATTAATTGTTCACGGTAATCACTCCATGCACGACTTCTCAGACCAAGGGTATGCGTATCTAGGAGAATTAATGGCATCAAGAGGATTCATCTTTGTATCTGTAGATCAAAATTTCATCAATAGCAGTTGGTCAGATATTCCTGAAGGTCTTGACGAAGAAAATGATGCTCGCGGCTGGATACTTCTAGAACATCTAAAAGCATGGCACGAGTGGAATGCGGATTCAGAAAGTAAGTTTTATAAAAAAGTTGACACCACGCAGATAGCATTACTAGGTCACTCTCGAGGAGGTGAGGCCGTTGCTCACGCCGCCTTACTAAACAAGCTTACACATTACCCTGATGATGCAACCATCGCTATGGATTACAACTATAATATCAACACTATCATTGCGATTGCTCCTGTAGACGGACAGTACGAACCTGGAAATACACGCACATCACTTAAAGACATCAACTACTTTGTGATGCATGGCGCTCAAGATGGTGATGTAAGTTCTTATGCAGGATCCAAGCAATATGAACGCATCACATTTTCTGACAGTACAGATTACATAAAAAGCGGACTTTATATACAAGGAGCAAATCATGGACAATTTAATACTAGCTGGGGAGCTAATGATGCGGGACTTTCTGTAACGCAGTTTTTAAATAACAAGCAATTGCTTTCCAAAAAAGATCAAGAAGAAATCGCCAAGGTTTATATAAGCGCCTTTCTAGAGACAACACTTAAAAATCGCAAGGAATACCTCCCATTATTTATAGATGCTCGCAAGGGTAAAGAATGGCTTCCAGAAACCATCTACCTTAATCAATATGAGGATAACTCTTTTGAGGCCATTGCAACTTATGATGAAGATTTTGATGTTGTGACTACTATAGACACCACCACGACAATAACAACGCAACACCTAAGCGTCTGGAGAGAACAAGAAATAGCACTAAAATGGGGAGAGAAAGGTAGTCGGGCGGCATATGTAGGTTGGCACTATGGTGATATTGAAGAAGGAACAACACTTCCCGATAGCATCGTTGCTAGTTATTCATTTGTTTTCAAAAAACCGCTCAGCACCATAGACAGTAGCAAGGTATTTACATTTTCACTAGCAGAAACCACTGAAAATACAAATCCAAAATCAGGTGGAAAATGGATAAACGATGAAGACAACAATATAAATAAGGAACCATTACCGACTAACAATATCGCTAACAACAGTGAGGAACCTACCGAAGAAAGTATGGACGGTAGTGAAGGCACAGAGTTCCCAGAAGAACCTATTGACTTTACAGTTATTATGGAGGACACCGCTGGAAACACCGCTTCTATGTGTTTAAGTGACTTCTCTGCATTACAAAAGGAAATAGGTGTGCGAGTATGGAAGTCTCAATTTATAGAAGAGGAAACACTCTCAGAAAATGTATTTCAGACTTATTATTTCCCACTAGCGGACTTCCAAGATCGAAACAAGGCTCTTGATGTAAAAGGAATTATGAGTATTTCGTTCGTTTTTGACAATACGCAAGAAGGTGTGATCATTTTAGATAATGTTGGTTTTATGAAACGATTGTGATGTAGGTGCGCTTTCGCGAAAGCGTATTGAAAATAGTATAAACAAAAAAAAAAGACCCGCTATCACAGCAGGTCTTTCTTTTTATGTGCTTTACCCAACATACATTGAGCAATACTCTTAATCTTTTACAGATTACGCTTCACAACTCGCGCAGTCTTTCTTCTGCTTGAATTTTTGTGCTGCATTCATACTGTGCTGATAGTATAGAGATTTTAATCCTAGCTTCCATGCCGTCACGTGGATCTTGTTAATCTCTTTTACCGGCATCTCTGGGTGCACTATAATGTTTACAGATTGTCCTTGATCAATGTGATTTTGACGGTTTGCTGCTTGATAGATAATATCCATCTGGTCAATTTCTGAATACGTTTTAAAAGTATCCTTCTCATTCTCACTCAAAAACTCTAAGTGTTGTACAGATCCATCCATATCACGGATACTTCTCCACACGTCTGTAGTATTCATTCCCTTTTCTTCAAGAAGTTCTACTAAGAATGGGTTCTTGATAGTAGTCTTAATTTTTGCAATATCCTTTACATAAATATTAGACCAGATAGGCTCAATTCCTTGAGACACTTGACCTAGTATAAAAGCAGATGATGTTGTAGGTGCAACCGCATTAAGTGTCGCGTTACGTCTACCATATCCTTTAAGAACTTCTGGCTCTCCAAAAGTTTCGGCTAGCTCTTCTGATGCTTTATAAGACTTCTCTTTAATTACTTTAAAGATCTCACTGTTAAGGTTAAATGCTTCTTGACTATTGAAAGGTAACATTCTAGATTGTAATAATGAGTGCCATCCTAGTACTCCTAAACCTAATGAACGGTTAGCCTTTGCAAAGTTATAAGCACGCTCCATAAATAAGAACGTCTGGCGATCTTCTCTTGAATCTGAATCTCTATATCTTTCTAATTTCTCTAAGAACTCAGTAATTACTGCATCTAAGAAATACACCATAGTTTCTACAGCATCTGTATCCTTCCACTTATCGTAGTGTAATACGTTTACCGAAGAAAGTACACATACGAAAGACCAGTCATCATTAGAAGGTAACATGATCTCTGTACAAAGGTTACTTGCATAGATTTTGTGATCTTTGTCTTTATACACATCGGCAGCACCATTGTTTGCGTTGTCTGTAAAGAAGATGTATGGGTATCCCATCTCTCCTCTAGACTGCAATACTTTTGCCCATAATGCACGCTTTGCACTATCTCCTGCAATCATTTCTTCCATCCACTCGTTTGTCACAGTCACACCGTGAGTAAGCTCTTGGATGCTATTTCCTTCTGTTCCTATTTCTAAGAACTCTTCAATATCTGCATGCTCTATAGGTAAGTAAGGAGAAAAACGACCACGTCTTACAGATCCTTGACTCACCACATCTACCATAGATTCAAAAAGTTGCATGATGTGCACAGAACCAGACGCTTGCCCGTTATTCTTTACATCTGCCCCTCTTGGTCTTATTTTACCAAAATAACCAGAAGTACCACCTCCTAATTTTGACATCATTCCTACTTCAGACTGTGTGTACAAGATGTTACCCATATCGTCAGAGATATGTGAACCGAAACAACTTATAGGAAGACCTCTTTCTTTTCCAAAGTTTGACCATACTGGAGAAGCTAGTGAGTAAAAACCTTCAGACATATACCCGTAGAATTTATCACTAAACCCAGGCATACCTAAAATATCTTCTGCTCTATCTGCAACTTCTCTTATACGTTGCTCTGGAGATACTCCAGGGCTTAAATATCCAGCACCTAAAAACTTGCGACTATTTTCTGTAAGCCATTCAAATCCGGCTCCTTCACCTTCTGTTTTATTAGACAACGCTTCTTTACGAGCAGCTAGTAGTTCATTTTCTTTTCCTGCTGTCGTTGCAGAAACTTGTCCTTTAATTAGTTCTTGATCGTTCATTTAAAATAGGTCGTCTTCGGTTATACTTTGTGCTCTTTTTGTGTAGTTGACAGATCTCTTAACAAAGAAATCGCCATGTTTGGTTCCTATGATTTCATCATCAAACCACTCTGCATCTTTTAATAAAGTCTGGTCAACTTCAAAAACAGGCTCAATACCAATACTCACAAGAGATTTATTGAATCTGTCTTTTATAAATTCGTTTACAAGCGCTTTAGGTAAGAAGTCTAATTCTCCAGCTTCAAAAATCCAGTCTACAATATTGCTTTCTGCTTTGAATGCTTCCTTACACATTTCTTGTACGGTTGCGCTATGCTCTGCATCAAACCACTCTGGATTTTCTGCTTTAATAATTTTTATAATATCAATACCAAAATCACCGTGTATCTGCTCCTCCTTAGAAGTTGCCTCTACTACGTTTGATATTCCTTTAAGCATGTTTTTATGCTTATTAAATGCCATGATAATTAAGAACTGAGAAAACAGTGATACGTGCTCAATAAATAGAGAGAATAATAAGATAGACTCTGAGTATTCTTTATTGTCTTCACTTTTTGCATTCTTAAGTGCCGTCTCAAGGTACTGCACACGCTTCATCATTACTGGCTTTTTCTTGAGTAATTTAAACTCTTTATTAAGACCTAGTATTTCAAGAAGGTGTGAGTATGCGTCTGCGTGACGCACTTCACTCTCTGCAAATGTTGCTCCTACCGCTCCTACTTCTGGCTTAGGCATTTTGTGATAGATATCTCCCCAAAATCCCTTTACTGCAACTTCTATTTGAGAGATTGCTAGCATTGTATTTTTAATAGCACTACGCTCTACATCTGTAATACGAGTTTTGAAATCTTGAATATCACTCGTAAAGTTATACTCTGTATGTATCCAGTAAGAGTGTCTTATTGCTGGAACGTAATCATATAATTGTGGGTACTCGTAAGGCTTAAGATTGATACGCTTTTCAAAGATGTTTGTTTTACGCTTTTGCGCTTGTTCATCACGGTACAAAATGTACGTTTTTGCAACATCTACAAACTCCTCACTTAGCATTAACTTACGCTCTACAAGATCTTGTATTTGCTCAATAGTAGGAATGTAACCAGCGTCAAGTTCCTTTCTCTTCTTAAGGTCGCTATAAACCATATCAGAAATACGTTGTGCATCTTCAGGACCTCCATGTTCAATAGCTGTCATGGCCTTAAGAATGGCACTTGTAATCTTCTCTTGGTGAAACGGTTTCGTTTGAAAGTCGCGCTTGACGATGTGGGTAATTTCCATAGCTATATTGAGTATAATAATTAGAATTATGCGGATAATAAAGGTCTACTTTTTATGGGCTCAAACCACCGTTTATCTTTCAACGTTTTCAACAGGATATTCACAATTGCCATTTTACTAGGCTTCACAAAGGTTTCATTTTCACGCTCATCTCTGTCATCAAGTCTATTTGCATATGATGACACGATTTACACAAATCTATCAACATTAGGGTGTGGAAAACTTAGTCAAAAATCTTAGCTTTTATATTAGGTTCTCACAGTCATTTCAAGTAGAAATGACACCTCGCTTTCTTACATACTCACAAACGCAAAGCGTTAGACTTATCGCAGTGGCGCACCACACCATAACAACCATCACTGCCCGCCAGAAACTAATATAACCACTCCTATACACCTATAAGAAAACCCTATCGCACTATGCATTAGTTATATGTTAGGAATCGTGTAAAAACGAGACCTAAACCTTATATTTGCAAACTATTTATAACGATATGATTAAAGTAGATTCACAAGCAAAAACTAAAATCGCAAGCCTCATGCAGGAAGACGGTTTTGATGTAACTACAGACTATGTGCGCGTAGGCGTGAAAAGTGGTGGTTGCAGTGGTTTATCATACGATCTTCATTTTGACAAAACGCATCAAGAAGATGACAAAGTCTTTGAAGATAATGATGTAAAGCTAATCGTAGACAAGAAGAGCTTCCTTTATTTAATAGGCACTACACTAGAATATAGTGGCGGACTTAATGGAAAAGGATTTGTTTTTAACAACCCAAATGCACAGCGCACCTGTGGATGCGGAGAAAGCTTTTCTCTATAATAACTTAGTTGGTTACGCTTTCGCGAAAGCGTAACCAATTTAAAACCTATTACAGTTTTCTTGATGACACCCTAGAACAAGAAAACTAGCATACCATGAAAAGTCACCCTTAGGGCAGGAATACTTTTCTATCACACATTGAAAAAAGAAACATGGCATATACTGAAGATGATTTAAGGGAAGAACTAAAAACCAAAGAATACGAATATGGTTTTTTTACGGACATTGAGTCTGAGACATTTCCTGTAGGATTAAACGAAGACATTATACGAGCTATTTCTAAGAAAAAGGATGAGCCGCAATGGATGACTGAGTGGAGACTTGAGGCATACAAGGTTTGGCTATCTATGGAAGAGCCAGACTGGGCAAACGTAAATTACGAGAAGCCAGATTTTCAAGCAATCGCTTATTACTCTGCTCCCGTAGCTGTAGATCCTAATAAAACACTAGATGATGTAGATCCAGATCTACTCGCTATGTATAAGAAACTAGGAATCTCTGTAGATGAGCAAAAGAAAATGAACAACGTCGCGATGGATATCGTGGTAGATTCTGTTTCTGTAGCAACTACATTTAAAAAGACGCTTGCAGAGAAGGGAATTATTTTCATGAGTATCTCTGAGGCCATAAAAGAGCACCCAGAACTAGTACGTAAGCACTTAGGAACCATCGTTCCTGTAAAAGATAATTACTACGCAGCATTAAACAGTGCAGTATTTTCTGATGGTTCTTTCTGTTACATTCCTAAAGGTGTAAAATGCCCTATGGAACTTTCTACATACTTCCGTATTAACCAAGGAGGAACTGGACAGTTTGAAAGAACACTACTTGTAGCAGACGAAGGTAGTTATGTAAGTTACCTTGAAGGTTGTACTGCTCCTAGTCGCGATGAGAACCAACTGCACGCCGCCGTTGTAGAACTTATCGCAATGGACGATGCAGAGATTAAATATAGCACCGTACAAAACTGGTACCCTGGTAATGCAGAAGGTAAAGGTGGAGTTTACAACTTTGTAACAAAGCGTGGTCTTTGCGAGAAGAATGCAAAAATCTCATGGACACAAGTAGAAACAGGATCTGCGGTGACATGGAAATACCCTTCTTGTATTCTTAAAGGAGATAACTCTATAGGTGAGTTTTACTCTATCGCAGTGACAAACAATCACCAGCAGGCAGACACAGGTACTAAGATGATCCACCTTGGAAAAAACACCAAGAGTACGATTATATCAAAAGGTATCTCTGCAGGAAAATCTCAGAACTCATATAGAGGTCTTGTAAAGATTAATGCAGGAGCTACAAACGCTCGTAACTTCTCGCAGTGTGATTCTCTATTAATGGGTAACGAGTGTGGAGCACACACTTTCCCATACATTGAGACTAAAAATAAAACTGCTCAAGTAGAACACGAAGCAACTACTAGTAAGATAGGTGAAGACCAAATATTTTACTGTAACCAGCGTGGTATTGATACAGAAAAGGCAATTGCTTTAATTGTAAACGGATTCTCAAAAGAGGTACTTAACAAACTTCCTATGGAGTTTGCTGTAGAAGCTCAAAAGCTACTTGAAATTAGCCTTGAAGGATCTGTAGGATAGTATTTATTTACTATTACAATTAACAACTAAATGAAGATTATTAAAATAATGAAAAACATACTATTAATTGCTGCTCTTGCCATCACTACAATTTCTTGTGAAGAATTCAAGAAAGGTTATGAAGACGGAAAGCAAAAAGCAGAAGACCAAAAGGAAACAGCTGCCGCTGAAGAACTTCCTGAGGTAACTTTATATAAACTAGACGGTGGTACTGTGATGGCAAATAACTTAAACTTATTTGCACAAGGCGATACGTACAAAGGAGAATCAAAGGAGCTTGCAGATGCATTTTTTGTAATCAAGCATCCTAAAGGAACTCTGTTATGGGATACAGGTTTACCAGAAATGCTAGTAGGCCAAGAACCATATACTCCAGAAGGAGGTGCTTTTACAATCTCTCGTAAGGACTCCATAACAACTCAACTTAAAGGTATCGGGATGACTCCTGAGGATATCGATATGATTGCGTTTTCTCACATTCACTTTGATCACACAGGTGCTGCAAATCATTTTGCAAATGCTATGTGGTTAGTTCAAGAATCAGAATATGATTTTGCAAACGGAGAAGACATCAAAGGAAATTCATTTTATGCGCCAGATAGCTTTAACAAGCTCACAAACGTAGAGAAACTGAATGGAGATAGAGACGTTTTTGGAGATGGTACTGTAGTTATCAAATCTATGCCAGGGCACACACCGGGTCACCAAGTGTTGTTTTTACGTTTAAAAGAGAACGGACCTACATTACTATCTGGAGATGTTTATCATTTTGAGCAAAACCGAAAAGATGCGATTGTACCTCAGTTTAATTATGATATTCCAGCAACAGATCAAAGTATAAAGGATTTTGAAGCTTTCGCGAAAGCGGAAAATGCAAAGGTGATTATCCAGCACGACGCAGGAAACTTTGCTCAAACGCCAGCGACACTTAATTAAGGTATGAAAAAGATTGTCTTTTTATTGATAGCAAGTCTTGCACTTGTATCCTGTAATCAGAAATCTACCGAAGACTCGTCTTCTACCTCATATGAAGTTATCGAAGGTGAGTTTATATATCTAGTAGATGCTGCAATCATTAAGGGTGATTCCTTTATTTATGGCGTAGCTCTAGATGATAAAATGCACGAACTAGCAACCATAGTCAAACCATTACAACGTGATGAATATGATATGGTGCCAGTTGTTATAAAGGGTATTATTAATCCTAAGCCTATTAATGAAGAAGGCTGGGATTTTATAGTAACCATTAAAGAAATAGTAGAAGTTAAAGCACCAACGGCTGACACTTCAATTAAATTAGAAGCAGGAGACAAACTCAAGACAGAGGGTGGTTCCATTAAAGTAGAAAGCGGTAAATAATCGCACAATAAGAACGTAGAATTATGTTATCAGTTAAAGATTTACACGCACGAATTGAAGAGAAAGATATCCTTAAAGGTATTAATCTTGAGATAAAAGCTGGCGAAGTGCACGCTATCATGGGACCAAACGGTTCTGGAAAAAGTACACTCGCTTCTGTTATTGCAGGAAAAGAAGAGTATGAAGTAAGCGGTGGAGACATCGAACTTGAAGGAGAATCAATACTAGAAATGGATCCAGAAGAAAGAGCTCACGAAGGTGTTTTCTTATCTTTTCAATATCCTGTAGAGATTCCTGGAGTTTCTGTAACTAACTTTATCAAGACTGCGATAAATGAAACTCGCAAAGCAAAAGGCCTAGAAAATATGCCAGCTAGTGAAATGCTTAAAAAAATCAAAGAGAAGGCAGAACTTCTTGAGATGGATCGTAAGTTTCTTTCTAGATCATTAAACGTAGGATTCTCTGGAGGAGAGAAAAAGCGTAATGAGATTTTCCAAATGGCGATGCTAGAGCCTAAACTCGCTATTCTAGACGAGACAGATTCTGGTCTTGACATTGACGCACTACGCATTGTTGCAAATGGTGTAAATAAATTAAAGAGTAAAGATAACGCAGTACTAGTGATCACTCACTACCAGCGTCTTCTAGAATACATCGTTCCTGATTTTGTACACGTTCTTATGAATGGAAAAATTGTACGTTCTGGAGGAAAAGAGCTTGCTCTTGAACTTGAAGAAAAAGGATACGACTGGTTAAAAGAAGAAGTGGGAGCGTAATACGTTTAGACAACACATAAGAGATATTCCCAATAAAAATATCCCTTATACTTAACTGTCTAGATTCATAACTTAGAAAAGATGAGTTTAAAAGATAAATTAGTAAGTAACCATATCGTACTTCAAGAAAGTATTGATGCAGATTCTCCTATATACGACATTCGTAACGAGGCCATCAAGACTTTTGAAGCAGAAGGGTTTCCTACAAAGAAATTAGAAAACTGGAAATACACATCTCTTAACAGCATTCTCAAGGAAGATTATAACATCTTCCCTAGCAAAGAAGCTGCACTAGACTTTAAAGATGTAAAGCAGTATTTTCTTAATGATGTAGATACTTATAAAATCGTTTTTGTAGATGGGGTGTATAGCTCATTTCTTTCAGAAACTACGCATGATGGTATTGATGTTTGCACCATGGGTGCAGCACTATCAAAGCCAAAGTACAAACAAGTTATAGACGTTTACTTTAATAAGATTGCAAAAGGAGAATCTATGGATTCTCTCAACACTGCATTTGCAAAAGATGGCGCTTACATCTACATCCCAAAAGGAAAAGTAGCACAAAAGCCTATCCAGATTGTACACTTTGCTACAGGAGCAAATGATGCAATGATGCTACAACCACGTAACCTTATTGTTGCCGAAGAAAATTCTGAAGTACAAATTATAGAGCGCCACCAGAGTCTTACAGAAAAGAAAGTGCTTACTAACGTTGTTACAGAGATCTTTGCAGATAAAAGAGCGCTTGTAGATTACTATAAGATTCAGAACGACAACCTAAGTGCTTCCCTTGTAGATACTACAGAGATAGAGCAGCACAAAGAAAGTATTGTTTCTGTGCATACTTTTTCTCTAGGTGGAAACATCACTCGTAACAACCTTAACTTTTATCAAAAAGGAGAGTACATGGACTCTATCCTTAAAGGTATTACGATTATAGAAGGAAAACAGCATGTAGATCACAACACACTAGTACACCACATTACTCCTAACTGCGAGAGCCACCAGGATTACAAAGGTATTTTTGCAGATAAATCTGTAGGAGTATTTAATGGAAAAGTAGTTGTTGAGAAAGAAGCTCAAAAAACAAATGCATACCAATCTAATAATAATATTTTATTAGATGACACTGCAACTATCAACTCAAAGCCTCAATTAGAGATTTTTGCAGATGATGTTCGTTGTTCTCACGGATGTACTATAGGACAACTAGATGAGAGTGCTCTTTTCTATTTACAATCTCGTGGTATTGGAGAAAAAGAAGGACGCGCATTATTGATGTATGCCTTTGCAAACACAGTATTATCAAGTGTAAAAATTCCTCAGTTAAAGGAAAGAATCACAAAACTTATTGCTAAGAAAATCGGTGTAAACATCGGCTTCGAGCAGTAAGAAATTAGTACCATATATTAAAAGCCGTTACTCTCTAGTAACGGCTTTTTCATTTTAAACACAATACGTACTGGAGTAGTCTAAAAGTAGTCCAGTTTGTATCTTTGTCACAAAGAAAAATGCTATGCTAGACGTTAAGAAAATACGCGAAGATTTCCCTATTCTCAAAAGAGAAGTAAATGGAAATCCGCTTATTTATTTTGATAATGCCGCCACTTCACAAACTCCACAAGTGGTGATAGATGCTATTGTAGATTACTACTCAAACTATAATGCAAATATCCATCGCGGCGTACACTCACTTTCTCAAGAAGCAACAGACGCTTATGAGGAGGCACGTATTAAAATTCAAAAGCATTTTAACGCAGTAAAGCCTTACGAGATTATTCTCACTGCAGGAACGACACATGCTATTAATCTTGTGGCACATAGTTTTGCTTCCATACTAAAAGAAGGTGAAGAGGTTTTAGTTTCGGCTCTAGAGCATCACAGTAATATTGTACCGTGGCAAATGCTTTGTGAGAAAACTGGGGCCATCCTTAAAGTGATACCTCAGACAGAAAGTGGTGAACTGGATATGGACGCTTTCGCGAAAGCGTTATCTCCTAACTTAAAGCTAGTCTTTGTAAACCATGTATCTAACGCCTTAGGAACTATAAACCCTATAGAGCATATTATCAAAGAAGCTCATAAAGTAGGCGCTGCAGTTCTTATCGACGGCGCACAAGCTACGCCACACATCAAACCAGATGTACAAGCACTAGACGCCGACTTCTACGTATGTTCTGCTCATAAAATTTGCGGTCCTACTGGAGTGGGTATTCTATACGGAAAAGAAGAATGGCTTACTAAATTACCTCCTTATCAAGGTGGAGGCGAGATGATAGATCAAGTAAGTTTTGAAAAAACCACCTATGCTGGTTTACCTCACAAATTTGAAGCAGGGACGCCTAATATTTGTGGAGGCATTGCAACGGGCGCAGGTCTTGACTATATGAATGCTATAGGTTTTGACGATATTGCAAGCTACGAAGATGAGCTATTACAATATGGAACAGAGAAATTACTAGAAATAGAAGGCCTAAAGATTTATGGTACTTCTGCACATAAAACTGCCGTTATTTCTTTTAATGTAGGCAATATACATCCCTATGATATAGGGACTATACTTGATAAACTAGGCATTGCAGTACGCACCGGTCATCACTGTGCACAGCCTATTATGGAGTATTATAAAATACCAGGAACAGTACGCGCTTCTTTTTCTTTTTATAACACTAAAGAAGAGATAGACACCTTTGTAGCTGGATTAAAACGAGCGGTCACCATGCTCTCATAATATCTAGCAGAACATCGTTTTCAGACATTGTTATATTGATACAGGTAAATTCACATATCACATTATCGCCCGTCACCCTAGTTGATCAAGAGCGATTATACAATTTGATGAAAAGGGTGTATCCATCTGCATATGCGCATTTTTGGAAAGATGACTGCTCTTGGTATCTCAATCAGATTTATAGTAAGGAAAACTTAGAACAAGAGCTTAGTGAAGCAAATAGTATGTATTACTTTGTGTATTATAACGATGAGACAGTAGGGATTTTAAAGCTTATTAAAAATTGCAAGTATCCTCCACTAGCTTATGAGAAAGGTTTTAAAATACATCGTATTTATCTAGACCCTTCTGTTCAAGGTAAAGGCGTAGGTAACGCCTTGATGGATTATGCACAAGAAATTGCAATAGCGCAAAAACACAGCCTCATCTGGCTTGACGCTATGGATACACATATGCAAGCACAGCGCTTTTACAAGAAACTAGGATTTCAAAAGACAGAAAAACAAAGACTAGATTTCCCATTATTACATGACGAGCATCGTCCTATGTGGTTTATGCATAAAATGCTAGACTCGACAGAATGACAGTTAATCTTCTGGGCACTATCTTTGCAAATACTCTTTTACTATGAAACACACATACTACATAATCGCTTTAACAATAGGCCTCTTTTTAAGTAGCTGTGCTACCGAAAAAAAGGAAAGTGAACCTGATGTAAAAGCGCCTAGATTTTCGGGATACTACACACTTACGAGTATAGAAGAAACACCTATTACAAAACAAGGAATCACCTTTAATATAGAAAGTCAAAAAAGAAGAATAACTGGTTTTTCCGGATGCAACTCCTATAACGCAGCGTTTACCCTTACTAAGGATAAATTAGATATTACAGATCCGTTATCTACTAAGAAAGCATGTCCTGCAGAGGCTATGGACTTAGAGAAAAAAGTATTTAAAAATCTCATCAAGGTAAATAGGTACACTCTTAAAAACGGAACACTTACTTTATACAATAAAGATCAGGTACTTTTTAAAGCAACATCAACAGCAATATAATTATGGCAAGTATAAAAGAAATACAAGATGAAATCGTTGATGAATTCAGCATGTTTGAAGACTGGATGCAACGTTATGAGTATATGATAGACCTAGGAAAATCACTTCCTATGATTGATAATCAGTTTAAAACTGATGATTATATTATAAAAGGTTGCCAGAGCAAGGTTTGGGTACACGCAGATATGACAGACGGCGAGATTGCCTTTACTGCAGATAGTGATGCGATTATTACAAAAGGAATCATAGCAATACTTATACGTGCTTTTTCTGGACAACCGCCACAAGCAATTATAGATGCAGACACTTCGTTTATAGACGAGATAGGACTCAAAGATCACCTCTCTCCTACCCGTGCAAATGGACTTGTGAGCATGATCAAGCAGATAAAGCTATATGCTGTAGCTTATCAAACACAACTGAATTAGATTACAAATTACGCTTGCGCGAAAATGTGATGCAATTCACCATTATTAACTAAATAAAAGAGACTGCATTGCAGTACAACAATACATATGGAAGTAAACACAGAAGAGCTAGGAGACAAGATTGTAAGAGTACTAAAAACTATTTACGATCCTGAAATTCCGGTAGATATTTATGAGCTAGGATTAATTTATGATGTTTTTGTAAATGAAGACATGGATACCAAAATCCTTATGACGCTTACTACACCTAACTGCCCAGTAGCCGAAACATTACCGCTTGAGGTGGAAGAGAAAGTAAAATCTCTCAAAGAAGTAAAAGATTGTGAAGTGGAAATCACATTTGACCCACCATGGACACAAGACCTTATGAGTGAAGAAGCAAAACTAGAATTAGGAATGTTATAAAAGTATTGTGATGCGTTTTAAGCTTATAGATTAAAGCGCATCATCACTTTTTAATTACATTATTATGGCAGAAGAAATCATAAATAGAGTCGCTGGAAGTAAACTCATCACTTTTGATTTGGAAGATTTATATCCCAAAGGAAAGAGAGAAACACTAGACATTTCTGAATGGTTAGACCAAGGTTTTATTTTACGTGAAACTCAGTTTCGCGAAAGCATAAAAAATCACGATTGGCAGCAATATTCGGGCTCATTTGTAGCGCTACATTGCAGCACAGATGCTATTGTTCCAGCATGGGCTTATATGCTTGTTTCTACCCATTTACAAGATATTGCACAAAAGACCATCGTAGGATCTCTAGAACTTCTAGAAACTATTCTTTACACCACAGCTATTGCAAATCTTGATACGACACCTTATCAAGGTGTTCCATTGATTATAAAGGGGTGCTCTAATAAACCAGTACCTCCTAACGCATACTTACTGCTCATAGAAAAACTTCAGCCTGTGGCACGCAGTATTATGTTTGGAGAAGCTTGCTCTACCGTTCCCCTCTTTAAGAAGCGCGCTTAAAAATTGTCTTGACATCCATACACTCCCTGTGTATATTTACTTTCTTAATTTATAAGTAAGTCCCTATGAGAACATATCTTTTTTTACTGCTACTAGCCACAAGTAGCATTCTAGTCGCCCAGACGAAGACCAAGAAAAAAGATTCTCTTCCTGATGGATGGAAAAGCAAAGGACTTGCAGAATTACTTTTTAGCCAAAGTGCCTTTAATAAGGAATGGCAAGGTGGAGGTACTTCTAACATCGCTGGTAACTTTAATATAAGCTGGGATCTCAATTATAAACGCAATAAACTTACGTGGGATACTAGACTCACGTCTATACTTGGTCTTGCTGCCACAAAAGATCAAAAATTTGTACGTAAAACTACAGACAGACTCGAGTTAAACAGCCTTGTAGGTAGTAGAATCAATAAATCTAACTGGTACTACTCCGGAGTTTTTAACTTTAGAACGCAAATGGCGCCTGGTTATGAATTTTTTGACCGCAATATTCTTGATGATGATGGAGAGATTATCACCACTGTACAAGATAGAAGAGAAATAACAGATGCCTTTTCTCCAGCCTATATCCAGGCAGGACCTGGTATCCTTTGGAAAAAAAGTAATGACTTTACAGTAAACCTAGCACCCGCTACGTCTAGACTCATTTTTGTACACTCTAAATTTACAAGAGTAGACGAGACAGACCCTGTAGCCTTAGCTGCCTACGAACCATTCTTTGGTGTAGCTGCAAATGAGAATACCCGTTTTGAATTAGGATCATCATTAAGCGTGTATTACAAAGAAGAGCTTTTTGAAAATGTGGTTTTTGAAAACACCTTAAACCTGTATGCAGATTATCTGGAGAAGGTAAAAAATGTCGACTTAGATTACACGCTAAATATCGCCATGCAAGTAAATAAGTATGTCACAACTAATCTTGCACTACAGCTCATTTATGATGAAAATGCAGTGAGCGGTTTACAAGTGCGAGAAGTACTTGGAGTAGGACTTAAGTACGCTTTTCTTGAGTGGAAATCTTAGATAGCACACCACTTTACAAAACTATGTTTAATAGCTAACGATTAATGTCATATTTAATCGATAAAGAGATAATACAATTAATTTACATGGGATTAAACAGCGCAGTTTTTATTTAATTATATCTTTGCGCTACAAATCTTAACTAATAATTATTATGAAAAGACTTATTGTTTTAGGAGCAGCTATACTCCTCACAATCAGCGCGCAAGCACAAACAGAAGAAGAATTAAAGGCGCAACAAGCTCCTAAGAAAGCAGAAATTGCAAAGCTTCAAGGAGAAGTAAATAGTTTACAAGCACAAATCGATGCCCTTCCAGGATGGAAATACGGAGCATTTGGAACTATAGGAGGAAATTTCTCTGAATTCAGTAACTGGTATTCTCAAGGTACGCCTAACGTATCTTCAGCAAACATTGGTATTACTGGTAATGCTTTTGCAAACAAACTAGAAGAAAAATACTTCTGGAGAAACAGTCTTAGCGTAAACTTAGGATGGGTAAAATTTGACGATAAAGATAACGACAGCCCAGAAGAAGATGATAGCTTTAGAGAGACTACAGATGTTTTTAATGTATCTTCTTTATACGGTTACAAACTAACTGACAAGATCGCTGTATCTGCATTAGGTGAATACAGAACTACTTTATTAAACAACTTTAACGATCCAGGTTACTTAGATCTAGGTGTTGGTGCTACATGGACTCCTATTCCTAATCTTATTGTTGTGGTACACCCACTTAACTACAACTTTGTTTTCAGTAAAGGAGAGTCTGTTTATGAGTCTTCATTAGGAGCAAAAATTGTTGCAGATTATACGCGTCAGATTGGTAAAATTGCATTCAAGTCTAACTTATCTGCTTTCCAAAGCTATGAGTCTAGTGACTTATCAAACTTTACATGGATTAACTCTTTCAGCTACAAACTATGGAACCAAATCGGTGTTGGTTTTGAATTTGGTTTAAGAGGAAACAGACAAGAGGCAGTAAACTTTGCTAATAACAATTTACTTGCTGTAGATCCAGCTGCTACTACTTTTGAAGTAGGTGATAGCGCTGTAGATAACAAGATACAGTCTTACTACCTTTTAGGACTTACGTATGCATTCTAAGTAATTGCAATACTACTAGCTTTAAGGCTAGTGATACATAATAAAAATGCGAGCCCTCACAGGCTCGCATTTTTGCTTTGCAGCAACTTCATGATATAAAAGATTATGAATACCCAAAACCTTTTAAAATGAAAAAACCAGCCTAAAAAGGCTGGTTTTTGTCGGGGTAGCAAGATTCGAACTTGCGACCTCCTCGTCCCAAACGAGGCGCGATAACCGGGCTACGCTATACCCCGAGTATTTAACGGGGTGCAAATATAATAAAATCTATTATATAATCACAAACTTTATTGATCAATAATTTTAAATTTTACTCTATTCTTATATAACTCTCGCCTTCGGCCCTATTTCCATCTTCATCTAGCTGTATTTGCTGGTAGCTATTTGCTCCCATCACTAGCTCAAATCTAAAAATCTGAGTCGTATCTACTATATTCATCATAGGACCAGAAGCGTACTCCAACCGCTCTACTAGAAAACCATCTGTCACCTTATATGTCCCATACCCAAACCACTCATTACTATCTGAAGGATCGTTACGCGTCCACATCACCTTTCCCTTACTATACATCTTCACCTGCCTATAGCCATTCTCATTGGGCAACATTTCTGAGAGCATCCCATTTTCATACATCTGCTGGTTTTCTAATTCCCACACGCCTTCTAAGATCATCGCAGGTTCATCAGTATTCAATCCATCACTTGTTAAAAGTGTAGCACCCATCACATAAAAGCAAAGCATCATTAGTGTTTTCATAATATTTGGGTTTAGTTAATAATTTATTTTTCAACACTTTAAGGTACGAAAAAATTAATAAGATATGCGTTGAGCGTTTTTTTGAACCATGCTATTTCCCTAATGATTACGCTTTATTATATTTACGCGCATAAAAACGGGTAGTAGCTTAGTCCGGTTAAAGTGCTGGTCTGGGGGACCAGAGATCGGAGGTTCGAATCCTCTCTACCCGACTTAAAGTAGATACGTGGTGTTTATTTTACGCTTTCGCGAAAGCGTACTCCTCTCAACCCTATTAATCTCAGTCTTTTTTAAGATATTTAACCTGTGAATACAAGACAGCGTTTAGACAGAGCTTACAAAGCAGCAAAGGAAATACCATTTTCTGATGCCGATAAACTAGTTTTCTTTTCCGACTGTCACCGCGGAGACAAAAGCTTTGCCGATGATTTTGCTAGAAATGAGAATATCTATTACCACGCCTTAAAACATTATTATAAAGAAGGATTTACATACTGCGAGCTAGGAGATGGTGATGAGCTATGGGAAAATAGCTCCTTTGAAAGCATCTTGCGTGCACATAAAAACGTCTATACATTACTGCAGAAGTTTCACTTTGAAAAACGACTTCACCTCATCTGGGGAAATCACGATATGGTATATCGCGATAAGAACTACGTTCAAAAACATTTGAGCACTTATTTTGATCCTAAAGATGGCAGAGAAGAGGTTTTATTTAAAAATCTAGAGTATCACGAGGCATTGATCTTAAAACATCAGGAAAGCGCTCAAGAACTCTTTTTATGCCATGGTCATCAAGCCGACTGGCTGAATTATCACGGGTGGCGTTTTAATAGATTTCTCGTGAGAATCTTATGGAAACCACTTCAAATATTTGGCATCTCTGATCCTACGAGTCCTGCAAAAAATTACAAAGAGCTCATAAAAGTAGAGCGACGTATTAAGAAGTGGATTACAGAAAACAATAATCTACTCACCATAGTAGGGCATACACATAGACCTCGATTTCCAGAACCGGGAGATATTGCTTTTTTTAATGATGGCAGTTGTGTTCACCCGCGTAGCATCACAGGCTTAGAAATAGAAAATGGCGCTATCTCTCTTATAAAATGGCATATTACCACTACAGAAGAAGGTCACCTTCATGTAAATCGCGTGCTACTGGAAGGACCTCAAAAAATAAGGGATTATAAAACTAGCTAGTTTTATAATCCCCTGATATAATTTCTAATAACATATTTTAGCTCTACTCTTCTGGCGCAAGTGTTACTCGTAATCCATCCATATCTGGATGTATATGAAGCTGGCAACCTAAACGGCTATTATCCTCTACATGAAAGGCTTCTGCAAGCATTGCTTCCTCGTCATCACTCATCTCCGGCAACACGTGATCACTCTCAACATAACACTGGCAAGAAGCACACATCGCCATACCTCCACAAATACCTATGGTACCTTCTGGAGCGAGCTCATAAGAGCGCACAACCTCCATTAAGTTCATATTCATATCTGTAGGGGCATCAATCTCGTGAGCAACGCCATCGCGATCTGTGATTGTAATTTTAATATCTGTCATGGATAGCGATTTATGCGTTAATATCCTTGTAATAAATGAATGGTCGTATGGTTAGTCTATAGCTTTAACTACAGCTTTAGGAGCTTCTTTCTTTGTTCCGTCAAACCCTGTTACTCCACCTACGGTCGTATATTTCATCACATAACGTTTATCTGGAAAGATACGCTGGTAGGCACTCTGACACATTAACGTTGCTTCGTGAAAACCACAAAGTATTAACTTCAATTTACCCGGGTATGTATTTACATCTCCTATTGCATAAATACCTGGAATGTTCGTTTGGTAGTCTAAACTGTTATCCACTTTAATAGCATTTTTCTCAATCTCTAGTCCCCAGTCTCCTATAGGACCAAGTTTTGGTGCAAGTCCAAAAAGCGGTATAAAATGATCACAAGGCTCATTAAAAGTATCTTCACCTTGTTTGATAGTTACCCCGTTTACATGCGTATCCCCTAGTACATCAACCACCTCTGCAGGAGTGATTAATTTAATGCGTCCCTGATTTTTAAGTTCTTGGACTTTCTCCACACTATCAAGAGCACCACGGAATTCATTACGACGGTGCACTAGCGTCACTTCACTAGCAACATCTGCTAGAAAAATACTCCAGTCTAAAGCACTATCTCCACCACCTGCGATTATCACTTTCTTATCACGGTACAACTCAGGATCTCGTATAATATACTCTACCCCGATATCTTCGTAACTCGCAATATTAGGAATAGGCGGTTTACGAGGCTCAAAACTCCCTAAACCCCCTGCAATTGCCACAACTGGCGCGTGGTGTTTTGTTCCTTTATTTGTGGTTACTATAAAGCTCCCATCCTCTTGTTTATCTATAGTTTGAGCACGCTCACCTAGTGTAAATCCTGGCTGGAAAGGCTCTATTTGTTTCATTAAATTATCTACAAGATCTCCTGCAAGCACTTCTGGAAATGCAGGGATATCATAAATAGGCTTCTTAGGATAAATTTCAGAACACTGCCCTCCTGGTTGAGGAAGTGCGTCAATAAGATGACATTTTAACTTTAATAATCCTGCTTCAAAAACGGTAAAAAGCCCTGTAGGACCAGCACCTATAATGAGTATATCTGTTTTAATCATTGATTCTTATTAATACGCTTTCGCGAAAGCAAAAATAAATACATCCCCTATCTAAGAAAATGACCTTTATCAGTCTTACGCCTTAACATTAATAACTTCTTCTATCTGAGGAGCAAATTTTTTAATAGTCATCTCCACACCACTTTTAAGGGTCATTTGATTTACAGAGCATCCTACGCAAGCTCCTTGCAATTGAACACGTACAATAGTATCGTTTTCTATACCTAAAAGGGTAATATCTCCACCATCACTCTGTAAAAATGGACGAATTTCTTCTAATGCATCTTCTACTTTCTGGGTTAACTCTGCTCCGGTCATAATTAATTCTTTACAGCAGAACAACCTGCCATGGTAGTAATCTTTATAGCCTCTGTAGCTGGCAAACTCTTATTGCGTCTTACAGTTTCTTCCACTACATTTTTAGTAAGCTCATCAAAGGCTAGCATTGTAGGCGTATTTGCTTGTAATGCAGCTGGACGACCTATATCTCCAGCTTCACGTATGCTTTGCACTAATGGTATCTCCCCTAGTAAGCGCACTCCTAAATCATCGGCAAGGTGCTTTGCTCCTTCTTTTCCAAAGATGTAGTATTTATTATCTGGCAACTCATCTGGTGTGAAGTAAGCCATGTTCTCAACGATACCAAGTACTGGTACATTGATACTCTCTTGCTGGAACATTGCTACACCTTTCTTTGCATCTGCAAGTGCCACCGTTTGAGGTGTACTTACAACTACAGCACCTGTGATAGGTAGTGATTGCATGATGCTTAAGTGTATATCTCCAGTTCCTGGAGGAAGGTCTAGTAGTAAGAAATCTAGTTCTCCCCAAGCAGCATCAAAAATCATTTGATTTAAAGCTTTGGCCGCCATAGGTCCTCTCCAGATAACCGCTTGATCTGGCTTAGTAAAAAATCCAATTGAAAGTACTTTTACTCCGTAGCTCTCTACAGGCTTCATTTTTGACTTACCATCTACTGTGACAGAAAGTGGTCTCTCATTTGCTACATCAAACATAATAGGGACAGAAGGACCGTAAATATCTGCATCTAGAATTCCTACTTTGAATCCCATCTTTGCAAGTGTTACTGCGATATTTGATGTTACTGTAGATTTACCTACGCCTCCTTTTCCAGAAGCAATAGCTACAATATTTTTAATACCAGGAATATCCTTTCCTTTTATCTCGTTACTTTCATCTTTAGCCGGTGCGTTGACTTTTACGTTAACCTTCACTTGTGCTTTTGCAAACACTTTATCGTGTATGGTTTTCATAATATCTACCTCTGCTTTTTTACGTGCTTGTAGCGTTGGGTTATTGATAGTAATATCTACTATCACCTCATCACCAAATGTAAGTACGTTTGTAACAGCACCACTATCTACCATATTTTCTCCAGCACCTGGAGCTGTTATGGTTTTTAAAGCCTCAAGAATATCGTTTTTTTGTAGTTTCATTGTCGTGTTTAAGCAATTCTGAATAATCTCTAATTAGACTGATTCTAAATGCAAAGATACAACCGCAAGGAGGTATATTCCAACCTTTGAAATTTCAAATTATTTGACATTTCAAGTTTGCTTAATCACAAAATATTTAATTGATTTTTAAGGATTCTCTGCCTTACGCTAGAAGTCTTGAGACAACTCCACACTAGGATCCCAGAAGTGCTTTTTAAAGGCTACAATTTTATCATCTATCACTTCTACTCCTTCATTTTCTAGCAGCTGCTGCATGAGGTTGGTTTGCGGGAAGTGATGCTTACCGGTAAGTAGTCCCACACGATTTACAACTCTATGGGCAGGAACTTCACTATGCGTGTGTGCTCCATTCATTGCCCATCCTACCATGCGACTACTTTTCGCTGCCCCTAGATACTTCGCGATAGCTCCATAACTTGTTACACGGCCATAAGGTATCTGAGCTGCAACAGCATAGACCTTTGTAAAAAAGTTTTCGGTTTTTGGGGCGTAATTCATTCGAAGTAAATGGTTCTTACCAGTGTGATGATCATCAATATCACCATGAGACACGCCATAAAATAATTAGAATATTTTGTAAACGTGGTTGCTCTGTTTTGAATTCTAGCAAAAAAAATTACATAAAAATACAACGCCGTAAAGGTACCCAGTGCAGCAGCTAGCACAAATAGAGCAATAGCTACAATATCATATTCTACTTTGCCACTCACATTTAATGCAGCTCCAAGTGCACAGAAATAAGGTATAGGTAAAATATTAAGCGCCGAAATCATCATCCCTTTACCAAGACTCTTGATGCCTCTATTTTTAGAAAGCTTGACTTTAGGGACCTTACCGCGCTTTGCCTTCATAAAGAAGAACACTGCCATAATCAAGAAGATTACAAGTCCTGTTCTCAATAACATATTCTGTACAAATGGATTGCCAAAAATATATTTAGCCAGTAATACCGCAATAAGTGCTTGTATAATAACAATAAACGAAGCACCTATCGCGACCAATAATCCATTATTACGACCACGCTCAACGCAAGTTTTTGCAACCGACATATTGATTAGACCAGGAGGTATAACTCCTGCTAAAGCAGCAAAGAATGTGATTAAGAAGAGTTTTGTTATCTCCAAGGCTAGCGTTTACTTAACTCTAAATTTAATATAAGTAATTGGTTTTCCTTGTTCTAGATATTGTTTTTCATAAAAAGTTTGAATACCTACCACTTCCTTGGGAGAATATTCATTCTTGTATACATTATGATTTGCCTCTAAAATCTCGTGACCTTCGCCATGAAGTAGCCCTAAGGTATAACCATGCATAAACTCAGAGTCAGTTTTTAAGTTTACACAACCGCCTGGTTTAAGCACACGCTTATACTTTTGGAGAAACTCTGTATTAGTCATTCTGTGTTTTGTACGCTTGTACTTAATTTGAGGATCTGGAAAAGTAATCCATATTTCATCTATTTCCGCTTTCGCGAAAGCGTACTCTATCAACTCAATTTGCGTACGCATAAAACCTACGTTAGTCAAGTTGTCTTCGATAGCGGTTTTTGCTCCTCTCCAAAAACGAGCACCTTTGATGTCAATACCTACAAAGTTTTTATCTGGATATGATTGTGCAAGACCCACAGAATATTCCCCTTTACCACAGCCTAGCTCGACCACAATAGGGTTATCATTCTTAAAAAAGTCTTTATTCCATTTACCCTTTAATGGGAATGTACCATCTACGAGTTCTTCTCTCGTAGGTTGTACTACATTTGAAAAAGTCTCATTTTCTCTAAAACGCTTAAGCTTATTTTTACTTCCCACAGGTATATTTAATGTTTTGGTAAAATTAAGGAAACTTTTAGTAGTTAGAAGTGTTAGATATTTGCATTGTGAATTATAAAAAACACATACTAGTTGCACCCCTCAACTGGGGACTGGGTCACGCTACGCGATGCATCCCTATAATTCGCACCTTAACTTTTCATAATTATAAAGTAACGATTGCTAGTGATGGCCAAGCGTTGAAACTGCTTACAAAGGAATTTCCAGAGCTTGCTACCGTCACTTTACCTTCATATAACATTGCGTATTCTGAGAAAGGATCGCATTTTAAAAGAAAACTAATTGCAGATCTGCCTTCCATAAGAAGAACCATAAAAGAGGAACACAGAGACCTCGAGGAACTTATCTACAAGTTGGGCATAGATGGTGTAATTTCTGATAATAGACTTGGATTATACACTAAGAAGGTGCCCTGTGTGATTATAAGCCACCAGCTGCAGGTCTTGAGTGGTAAAACCACTTGGTTCTCATCTGCTGCTCATAGAATGTATCTCCAAAGATTTAACGAATGCTGGGTTCCTGATGTAGCCGGTGATATAAATTTAAGTGGCGTCTTAGGACATCCACAAAAAAAATTATCTATCCCTACTAAATATATAGGCCCTTTGAGCAGAATGAAATCTTCTGAGGAAGAAATTATATATGACTATATCGCTGTGCTGTCTGGACCAGAACCACAGCGCACTATGCTAGAAGGTATTATTATCGCGCTTTTTAAGAAAGCTAGCGTAAAACTACTTATTGTGCAAGGAAAGGTCTCCACTGAGGAGGAGGTTGATAAAATAGGCGCTAATATTAAGGTTGTAAATTTTCTAACAACTGCTGCATTAGAAAAAGCGATTAATCAAAGTAGGTACGTAATTGCACGATCTGGATATACTACAATCATGGACCTTGCTGTAATGAAGAAAAAGGTGTTTTTTATACCTACGCCTGGTCAAACTGAACAAGAATATCTCGCCGAATTATTAAAATCAAAAAAGATTGCTCCCTACTGTACACAAGACAGTTTTAAGAGCAAGGAGCTACCTAGATTAAAAGTATATCCTGGCTTTGAGCAAGGGATACCTTCTTATAATTTAACTCAATTCTTCGGCCTTTTCAATGGTGAAGGAGAACTCAGAACCCACTCCAAATTCGCTTTCAACATACACTCTTTCTTCATGCGCTTCAATGATGTGCTTTACAATAGAGAGTCCTAATCCCGATCCACCTACCTTACGGTTACCAGATTTATCTACACGATAAAAACGCTCAAAAAGCCTAGGTATGTGTACACTTTCTACGCCTTCTCCATTATCTGTAATACGCACGAGCACTTTATTCTGGATTAAGTCTTGTACACTTACTTCTGTCGTTCCGTTTTCTTTACCATACTTAATAGAGTTCTCTATAAGATTAGTAAGCAACTGCTGTATGCGCTCTTTATCTGCATTGACCATCACACCTTCATCATAAGGCGCGTCAAAAGCAAGCGTAATATTTCTTCTAGCAGCTTTCATTTCTAGCATTTCAAAAGTGCTACCTACTAACTCAATAATATCAAAATACTCGTAGTTAATATTAAGATCGCCTACTTCAAGCTTTGTAATCATATCTAGATCATTAACTAGATATATGAGGCGCTCCACACCTTTTTCGGCACGTTGTAGGTATTTTTTACGTACGGCTTTATCATTAATAGCCCCATCTAGTAATGTAAGAATATAACCCTGTACTGTAAACAGCGGGGTTTTTAATTCATGAGCTACATTTCCTAAAAAATCACGTCGATACTCTTCTTGAATGCGCAGGGATGATATTTCTATTTTCTTACGTTTTGCATAACGCTCTACTTCCTCAGATAAGGAAGCCATGTCTGTAGTTATATTATCTGGTGTAAAACTTACATCCTCAAGGAGTTTTATGTTATCATAAATCTCCTTTACTCCCCTGATAATGAAAAACTGCGTTCTATAATGAATAATTAAAAAAGAAACTACAAAACATAGTCCAATCCCAACAACTAGCGCTTCCCAAGATGGCTCACCATCACGGAATAACTCAAGCGTTACAATTAGTATCGCAAATACTATCGATATGTAACTCGCTGTAATAAGAGAGAATGAGTAAGACTGCTTATCTCCTGCGGCCATTAAATCACAAATTTATAGCCTACACCTTTTACGGTTTTAAAAGACTCATCACCTATTTTTTCTCTAAGCTTACGTATATGCACGTCTATCGTTCTACCACCTACTACTACTTCTAGCCCCCAGACTTTATCGAGTATATCTTCACGAGTAAATACTTTACCTGGTTTTGAGGTTAATAATGATAATAATTCAAATTCTTTGCGCGGAAGTGACAGTTCTTCTTTGCCTTTATACACCTTATATTCTTCTCTATTTATTACTAGGTTACCCACTTTTGTAATTTGAGAAGAAACTTCTTCCTCTTTAAACCTGCGCAGTAATGCTTTTACTTTACTTACTAGCACTTTAGGCTTAATAGGCTTTGTGATATAATCATCTGCACCAGCATCAAATCCTGCTACTTGAGAATAATCTTCTCCTCTAGCAGTGAAGAATGTGATGATAGTTTGATCTAGATCACTATTTGCACGTATTACTTCACAAGCTTCTATACCATCCATCTCTGGCATCATCACATCAAGAATAATTAAATGAGGTGAGTGTTTTTTTGCAAGCTTTACAGCCTCTACTCCGTTTGACCCAGTTATAACTTGGTAACCTTCATTAGATAGATTATAACCTACTATTTCAAGAATATCCGGTTCATCGTCTACAAGAAGAATTTTTAGGTCCTTTTTTTTCATGCTTTAAATATTATACGCCTAGTGTAAATATACGTTGTTTTAGTCTTTTGATATACACTGCAATGTATTAGCAAAATTGCCGGTACTCATGTTAAGAGCATTAAGATTTTGTTAAGTTTTTCTACAATCACAACTATTGGCAAGGTAAAATTAAATCATTTAACTACATGATTCACAACACATCACTTCTAAAAAAATATTTTATCACAAGCTATTTTTAATCATTAGAACCACTCACCCGTCATCAAACTTCATAAAAAACTAGCTTGAATATGGGTAGATATGTTTTATATCTTTGCACAAACACTATTCTCAATGCCCCAACGGTCTATTTTTGATATCACTACAGATGCACAATTTGAAGAAGCTGCGCTGGAGACATTTCGCTTTCAATTTGAGAATAATAATACCTACAGATCTTTTTGTGACTTGCTCTACAAACACCCTAGTGAGATAAAAAGAAGCAGAGACATTCCTTTTTTACCTATTCAATTTTTTAAATCGCATACCATTCTAACGGCTGGATCAGAGACTTCGGCTGTATTTAGTAGTAGTGGTACTACGGGGAGCATCACTAGCAAGCACCATGTTGCCGACTTAAGCTTGTATGAGGATAGTTTTAGACACGCTTTCGCGAAAGCGTACGGAAACCTAAAAGATTATGTAATCCTAGCATTACTACCCTCCTATCTAGAAAGATCTGGGTCTTCACTTATTTACATGGTAGATGATTTAATAAAGACCAGTGATCACCCTGACAGTGGTTTTTATTTAAACAACCTCAACGAACTTGCAAATAAACTAGACTCACTAGACAAGGCAGGGCAAAAAATATTACTCATAGGAGTATCATTTGCGCTTTTAGACTTAGTAGAATCCCATCGCTTTAATCTTAAGAACACCATCATAATGGAAACTGGTGGTATGAAAGGACGTCGCAAAGAATTAGTGCGTGATGAACTTCATGAAATACTTTGCAACGGTTTTGGCGTGTCTTCAATACATAGTGAATATGGGATGACTGAGCTATTAAGTCAAGGCTATTCTAATGGAAATGGAATATTTACCACACCTCCGTGGATGAAAATCTTCACTCGAGATACAGAAGATGCCCTAAGCTTATTAGACGGCACAAAAACTGGTGGTCTCAATGTAATTGACTTAGCCAATAGATTTTCTTGCCCCTTTATAGCCACTCAAGATCTTGGACGAGTATACGAGGATGGCAGCTTTACCGTAATAGGTCGTTTTGACAACTCAGACATACGAGGCTGCAACCTAATGTCTCTGTAAAATGTAATCTTGCTAAAACTAATACGACTTACTTTACGTACGTATTACTAAAATAGCAAGTTTATGAAATCACTATCATTTATTCTCGTAGCATTATTTACAATTGTCGCTACCGCTCAAAAAACGGATTATAACCTTAAAAAAGGATATGTAGCCGAAGGATATGACGTGACAGAATATTTTAACAATAAAGCGATAGAAGGAGATAAAGAGTTTACCACAACGTATGATGGTGCAAAATTCCAATTTGCAAGCCAGAAAAACTTAGAAGCTTTTAAAAAATCTCCAGAAAAATTTATCCCTCAATATGGAGGGTATTGTGCATATGCCATTGCAGATAAAGGAAAGAAAGTATCTATAGATCCAGAAACTTTTCAAATACTTGATGGCAAGTTATACCTTTTTTATAATTCATGGGGAACTAATACTCTTGAGAGCTGGAATGAAGAGGGAGCAGCCACTTTAAAGAAAAAAGCAGATATTGAGTGGGAGCGTGTAAGGACTAAAAATTAAGAACGACTTTATAATAGATTGGTTAGTTAGTTAGAAAGCCCCAGATGTTCACTTGAACACTGGGGCTTTCATATTTCTAATAGTAAAGTTTTTATCTCAACTAAACCGCTCTAATAACAAAGTAGTTTTTCTTACCTCTTTGAAGCAGTACAAAGGTTCCATTTATTAAATCTGTAGTCTGGATAGTATAATCCTCTCCTACTTTTTCCTTATTTATCGAGATTGAGTTTTCTTTAAGTGCACGTCTCGCTTCTCCATTAGATTTTAAAAATCCAGTCTTTTCTGCAAGTGCTGCGATAATATCTAACCCACCTTCTATTTCAGATTTTTCTATCTCTGCTTGTGGTACACCTTCAAAAACATCTAAAAATGTCGCCTCATCAAGAGACTTTAGATCATCACTTGTACTTTTACCAAATAATATATTTGAAGCTGCGATTGCTTTTTCTAGTGCCTCTGCATCATGTACCGTAGTAGTCACCTCCTCTGCTAGTCTCTTTTGTAAAGCTCTCTGATGTGGTGCCTCTTTATGAGCTGCAACAAGTGATTCAATCTCTTCTCTATCTAAAAAAGTGAAGATTTTAATATACTTCTCTGCATCCTCATCTGTTGTATTTAACCAGTACTGGTAAAATTTATATGGAGATGTTCTTTTTGCATCCAGCCATACATTACCTCCCTCACTTTTTCCGAATTTACTTCCATCGGACTTGGTAATAAGCGGGCATGTAAGTGCATATCCTTTTCCGCCTCCTATGCGACGAACTAATTCTGTACCAGTAGTAATATTACCCCACTGGTCGCTTCCTCCCATTTGAAGTGTAATTCCTTCGTTTTTATATAAATGTAAGAAGTCATATCCTTGTACCATCTGGTACGTAAACTCTGTAAATGACATACCATCTGCATCTTCACCAGTAAGTCGGTTTTTTACAGAATCTTTTGCCATCATATAATTAACAGTGATATGCTTACCTATGTCACGGATAAAATCCAGAAAAGAAAACTCCTTCATCCAGTCATAGTTATTCACTAAAAGTGCCTGGTTTTCTGCACCCGAAGTAAAGTCAAGAAATTGCGACAATTGATTTTTCACACACTCTTGATTATGACGTAATGTTTTTTCGTCAAGAAGATTACGCTCAGAAGATTTTCCAGATGGATCTCCTATCATACCTGTAGCTCCTCCTACTAGTGCAACAGGTCTATGACCAGATCTCTGATAATGTGCCAGTAACATAATAGGAACTAAATTTCCAATGTGTAATGAGTCTGCCGTAGGGTCAAAACCTACATATGCAGAGCGCATTGCTTCCATTAAATGTTCTTCGGTTTGTGGCATCACATCGTGTATCATCCCACGCCACTTTAATTCTTCTACAAAATTCTTAATCATTGCTATTGTATTTAGGCAGTAGCAAATATAAAAAGAAGGATGTGACCATGGCTATTGTTTCTATTAAAAAGACAAATCATGTATACACTCCATATAAACAAGAATTGACTCATGAGATGTATCTTTACCATATGATTTTAGTTAATGGGAGTACTGGACTTGTAGGCAAACATTTACTGTTGAGCCTCACACAAAAAGATCAAAGCGTTAGAGCTTTGTACCGAAGCGAATCTAAGAAGGCGGAGGTTGTTTCTTTTTTTGCTTTCGCGAAAGCGGAATCTCAATTACACCGTATAGATTGGGTTCAAGGAGATATTACAGAAATACCCAGCCTCACTGCCGCTTTTAAAGATGTAACCTATGTATACCATTGCGCAGCACTCATTTCATTTGACCCTTACCAATTTAAGGAACTCACTAAAACAAATATTGAAGGAACAGCAAATGTTGTAAATCTAAGCCTAGCAAATAATATCAAAAAACTAGTGCATGTAAGCTCTATTGCCACGCTGGCAAGCACACCAAACAATCCAATTACAGAAGATAATTTCTGGGATCCAGACGCCCAAAACTCAGTATATGCACTCACAAAAAATGGTGCAGAGATGGAAGTATGGAGAGGAACACAAGAAGGATTAAACGCAATTATTTTAAATCCCGGAATCGTAATAGGTGAAGGAAACTACCAGACCGGTAGCGGAAAGTTCTTTAATCATATTCTTGAAGGAAAAGCTTTATATCCCACTGGAGGTAGCGCAGTGATAGATGTAAAAGACTTAGTAGCATTAATGGAGAAAGCTATGAATAGCACCCTAGCACAAGAAAGGTATATTGCGACTGCTTACAATGTCACTTATCGTGATTTACTAGAAGAAATAGCAAAGACCTTAGGTAAGAAAGCACCTAGTAGCCCTTTAAGCAACGGCTTACTGCAATTTTTAAACTTCTTAGACTCGATAAGAGGCATATTTACTCGTAAAAGGCAAATAACTAAAATAGGCTACAAGTCATTGCAAAGACAGACATTGTACAGTAATAATAAAATAATAGAAGCGTTTGATTACATTCCCACTCCGCTAGATGTGACTTTGTCACGTATAGCGCTACATATTAATCAAGCTCGCTAGAATCTTCTTTAACTTGTATAATTTTTCTACTAAAAGTATCAGTAACCAAACGCCTCGGGATCTCTTTAAACTTAGTAGAATCTTTTTGTTTGAACTTTGCTTTTACCTCTTTTGCTTTTAAAGTCCTCAGAGAATCTTGCTCTTTTTTCTGCACTGTTTCTATAGAGTCATTTACTTTTAACTCTGCCTGTACTCTTGCAAGTACTTTTGCGTTTATTCCTTTATATAAATCTACATCTGCTGTGTAATACGCTAGATTTTGTGCGTACGTAAGACTGTCAATATCAAACTTATCATAAATGTAAGTTTCTGGCTGAATTCCTAAAAGTTTAAGTTGCGCAACATTATAACCTCTAGCACTAGATATAAGTACAGATTCATATAATATGCTCTCCATGGTATTCTCATCAATAAAGTTACTTGGCTTTTCTACAGGTGGAATGTCTTGACAACTTATCAAGCATAAAAAACCTAGAAATAAAGCATATAATCCTCTCATTATCTATCAAACGTAAGACGTTCACCAAAAAGTTCATCGTATACCTTAAAGTTTTTATGAGCAAGGCGTCCATTTACAAATGTGTGTGTTATTCTAGACTTAAACGTAGTCCCTTCAAAAGGAGACCAGCCACACTTATAAAGAATATTGTCTTTTTGTACCGTCCACGGCGCATTTAGGTCTACAAGTACAAGATCTGCTTTATAACCTTTACGTATATATCCTCTTTTTTCTACTTGAAAAAGTATTGCTGGATTATGACACATCTTCTCCACAATCTTCTCTAGAGAGATTTTCCCTTGATGATAAAACTCTAACATTGCTGGTAAAGCATGCTGTACCAGTGGGCCGCCACTAGGAGCTTTTGTGTAGACGTTATTTTTTTCTTCCAAAGTATGTGGAGCGTGATCTGTTGCTATTACATCAATCTTATCGTCTAGCAACGCTTGGAATAACTCATCCCTATCCTTAGAAGTTTTTACTGCTGGATTCCATTTAATTTTAGATCCTTTCTCATCATAATCCTCATCAGAAAACCAAAGATGATGAATACAAACCTCTGCTGTAATTTTCTTTTCGGCTAGTGGAATACTGTTATCAAAGAGCGCTGTTTCTTTACCCGTAGATAAGTGAAAAACATGAAGTCTCGCTCCCGTTTTCTTTGCTAGCTCTATTGCTCTAGATGAAGATATATAACAAGCCTCCTCACTTCTAATTATAGGGTGAAGATTCATAGGTATATCATCACCATAGCGCTCTTTGTATATAGCTAGGTTTTTTCTAATAGTCTCTTCGTCTTCACAGTGGGTTGAGATAACCATGTCTGTAGACTTAAAGATTTTTTCAAGAACGGCCTCATTATCAACCAGCATATTACCTGTAGAGCTACCTAAGAACAATTTAAGTCCTGCAACATTCTTCTTGTCTACCTTTAAAATTTCTTCTAGGTTATCGTTAGTTCCCCCAAACATAAAAGAATAGTTTGCTGCAGACGAGTTTGCTGCAATCTCAAACTTTTCTTCGAGTTTTTCAATCGTAGTGGTTTGAGGCACCGTATTAGGCATTTCAATAAATGACGTAATACCTCCAGCAACGGCAGCCTTAGATTCTGTAGCTATATTTCCTTTATGAGTAAGCCCAGGCTCTCTAAAGTGCACTTGATCATCAATAATTCCAGGTATAAGGTAAGTACCCTCTGCATCAAAAATATGCACATCACCAGATTTTGCACTTATACTCTCTGCAATTTCTTCTATAATACCATTATGTACTAACACGTCACCTCTAAAAATGGTTCCTTCGTTAACAATATGAGCATCTTTTATTAAAATCTTTTCCATAATTATTTTTTAAAAAGATGTTGTAATCGCATTTTAACAACACCAAAAATCGCCTCAGAAATAATACCTGAACTCATTTTACTCTCCCCTTTAGTTCTATCGGTAAACACCACAGGAACCTCTACTATTTTGAACTTTTTAAGATATGCTTTATACTTCATCTCTATCTGAAACGCATACCCTACAAATTTAATATTCTCTAGATCTATTGCTCTAAGCACCTTATGATGATAACATATAAATCCCGCCGTAGTATCATAGATATCCATCCTTGTAATAAACCTCACATATCTTGAGGCTCCCCAAGAAAGTAAAACTCTCCCCATAGGCCAGTTTACCACATTAACTCCCGTTACATATCGAGACCCAATAGCAAGGTCTGCACCATCTTTAACACAGGCATTATAAAGCCTTATTAAATCATTAGGGTTGTGTGAAAAATCTGCATCCATCTCAAAAATATATTCATATTCTTGATTAAGTGCCCATTTAAAACCCGCTATGTATGCTGTACCTAACCCATTTTTTTTGGGTCTATTTAAGAGAAATAATTTCCCTTTATATAATTCTTGAAGTTCTTTTACCTTAGCTGCTGTTCCATCTGGAGAGTTATCGTCAACCACTAGAATATGGAAAGCGCGTTGTAACGCAAATATATTGCGCAACAGCCTCTCTATATTTTCGATTTCGTTGTAGGTGGGTATGATAACTACAGCGTTTGCCATGCAATCTTGTTTGAGGCAAATGTACTTATTTTAATAAGGTCATTACACCTCAGGAGCACCTTTTGGTATAATTTGTAGTATTTTTAACGCTCTAAAAAAACTTCTCGATTTGGAAAGCAGTCTACGTCTTATTACATATCAAAACTGGATAACAATAATCATTGTAGGTTGTGTGATATTACTAGCCGCTATCAAGTTTTTTTATCAAGCAAGATTCTCAGATTTTATAAATGTAGTAGGTGCAGATCGCTTTTTTAGCACAAGATCTAAGGGGGTTTTTATATTACATCCTTTACAGATCGTGTTACTCGTGATACAATTTACAGGCACCTCCCTTTTGTTTTACCTAGCCTACTGCTCCATAACAGGCCTTCCTTATTCTGAGAACTTTGACATTTTTAAGTATATTTTTTTGGGATACTCCATCTTTGAGATTGTAAAATTCTTGCTAGAACGATTTATAGCATATGTTTTAAATTTTGACAAAAAAATGCAGTCCTTTTTTTACAAACGACTTAATGTGAAGCACCTTTTAGGCCTATTTGCGCTTTTAGGAAGCGCCTTTATTGTCTACCAACTGCAAATTCCTTTTTATTTCATTTACAGCATCCTAGGTATAGTCATTACTATTTACACTATTTCGCAATTTTGGCTCATCCGCAAATACAAGAGTGACTTTTTTAGGTTTCCTTTTTATTTTATTTTGTATTTTTGCACTCTCGAAATTGGACCCTACTTTATTTTGCACTCATTCATCGCAAAACAGTAGCCCAATTAAAAAAATGAGTGTTTATGAAAGTGAAAACTATCCTCGTTTCGCAACCAAAGCCTAAGGTTGAAAACTCACCTTATTTTGAGCTAGAACAAAGACAACGCGTTAAAATAGACTTCATCCCTTTCATCCATGTAGAGGGTGTCTCTGGTAAGGAAGTTAGATTACAAAAAGTAGATCTTAAAGACTACACTGCAATCATACTTACAAGTCGTAATGCCGTTGATCACTTCTTTAGAATTGCAGAGGAAATGCGTTTTAAAGTTCCAGATACCTTAAAATATTTCTGTCAGAGTGAAGCTGTTGCTTATTACTTACAGAAATACGTAGTATACCGTAAGCGTAAAATATATGTAGGTAAACGCACATTCCCAGAGCTTATTCCATTAATCAAAAAGCATAAGAATGAGACATTCTTATTGCCATCATCAGATAAGTTCAAACCTAACGTTCCAGAACTTTTAGATGCTTTAGGTGTAAAATGGATGCAATCTACTTTTTACAAAACAGTAGTAAGTGACCTTTCTGAATATGAAAATGTATTTTACGACATATTAGTATTTTTTAGCCCAAGTGGTATTCAATCATTATTTGAAAACTTCCCTAACTTTAAACAGAACGACACACGTATTGCCGCTTTTGGGAACACCACAGTAAAAGCTGCCGAGGAAGCAGGACTTAAAGTAGATATTCAAGCTCCTACTCCAGAGACTCCTTCTATGACAATGGCTTTAGAAAAGTACATTAAAGACGTAAACAAGAAGTAATATTCTTCTATCGTATATATAAAAAAACCTGCTCGATGAGCAGGTTTTTTTATGCTTGTTAATGAAATGTACCACCTAGCTAAGCGTAAACCTCCTCGCGTTTTATCTCACTTAATATACCATCCCAAAGATTTAATCGCACTTTTAATGCTTCCTTAGACACAGCAACTACTTCATCCCATTTATTGTTATCATCACCACATAAATGTTCAATCATTTTTAGCGCCATAGGCCCATGCTCATCTTCATCTAGCTCAATGTGGCGATCAAAATAATACTTAAAATCAGATAAATCCTTTGCCGGGAAGTTCTCCTCTATCTCTCCAATAATTGCGGTAAACATTGCTGGAATTAGGTTTTCACGACCAAAAGTAAATGCCGCAGCTATCTCATGTAAGTTACCCCCATCTATAATATCAAATGTAAATTTCAAAAACTGACGTACGCTATTTGGCAGATTTTCGATAGCCTCATGTATTGCGATTACATCAAAATCTGTAGCAACAAGACTATCTATTGCAACCGTACTCGCACCAGCTTTTTGCATAGCATACATGTACATCTCATAATGACTCTGTCGCTCCCCTTTTGCATTTATATCTGTCTCCTCGGCAAGAACAATTTCATTGATTAAGTATCGAGTTTCGGCACTTCCTACTGGCTTCCATGGAGTTTGCGTACACGTTAATCCATTTTGCAAAGCCTTTAGTAAAGACATAAAATCCCAAACAGCATATACATGATGCTCCATAAAGACCAAAAGATCTTCAGGCGTTTTTATCTCTTTATATAAAGAATGGCTAAGCAACTGTTCTTGAAGCGGTTGTATTTCTCGTGTAACTTGTACAATCATTTTCAATCTATTTTATCATATATAGTACGCATATAAGCGCGTTTCGGTTCTCATAAACAGACGACAAATTTACGTTTTTAAGAAGGTAAATTGAATTTTTACGCTTTCGCGAAAGCGTAATTAAACCATAAAAAACACTTCCTTAACATTTATAGACAGTTACTGTTTAAATCCCCTTTGATATATTTATTTTTGCACATCTCAAACAGAGCAAGAAATGTACAGAACGCACAATAATGGAAGCCTAAGAGCTGCCGATGTAAATAAGGAAGTTACCCTCGCAGGATGGGTTCAAAAATCTAGAGATAAAGGATTTATTATTTGGGTAGATCTACGTGATCGTTACGGAATGACGCAACTTGTTTTTGACGAGGAGCGTACCGATGCATCTATCATGGAGCAAGCACGTAAACTAGGACGCGAATTTGTAATTCAAGTTACTGGAACCGTTATAGAGCGTGATTCAAAAAATCCAAATATTGCTACAGGAGATATCGAGATTTTAGTATCAAAACTAGAAGTGCTTAACGCTTCACTTACTCCTCCTTTTACCATAGAAGATGAAACTGATGGTGGTGAGGATGTACGTATGAAATACCGTTACCTAGATATACGCCGTAAGCCAGTGCGTGACAGCTTGATCTTTAGACATAAAGTTGCATTAGAAGTACGTAAATATCTTTCTGACCAAGATTTTATTGAGGTAGAAACACCATACTTAATCAAGTCTACTCCTGAGGGAGCTCGTGACTTTGTAGTTCCTTCTCGTATGAACGAAGGACAATTTTATGCATTACCACAATCTCCACAAACCTTCAAGCAATTGCTTATGGTGGGAGGAATGGACAAATACTTCCAGATTGTAAAGTGTTTCCGTGATGAAGATTTACGTGCAGATAGACAACCAGAGTTTACGCAAATAGACTGTGAGATGGCTTTTGTAGAGCAGGAAGATATCTTGAATATCTTTGAAGGACTTACACGCCACTTACTTAAAGAAGTAAATGGTGTTGAGATTGAAAAATTCCCTCGCATGCTGTATGATGATGCAATGCGTTTATATGGTAATGACAAACCAGACATCCGTTTTGGGATGGAATTTGGAGAGCTTAATGAAGTAGCACAACATAAAGACTTTGGCGTTTTTAATAATGCAGAGCTTGTAGTAGGTATCGCTGTCCCAGGAGGAAATAGCTATACTCGCAAAGAAATAGATAAACTCATAGACTGGGTAAAGCGCCCACAAGTAGGCGCACTAGGAATGGTGTACTCTCGTTGCAATGATGATGGATCATTTAAGTCTTCTGTAGATAAATTTTATGACCAAGAAGATCTAGCAAAATGGGCAGAAGTAACTGGAGCTCAAAAAGGAGATCTTATCTGCATCCTTTCTGGAGAAACTTCAAAAGTTCGCGCTCAAATGAGTGCATTACGTATGGAGCTAGCAACACGTTTAGGACTAAGAGATCCCAAGGTATTTGCTCCATTATGGGTAATAGATTTCCCATTACTTGAACTAGATGAAGAGACTGGGCATTACCACGCAATGCACCACCCATTTACATCTCCTAAGCCTGGACAGATAGAACTACTAGATACAAAACCAGGAGAGGTAAAAGCAAATGCATATGACCTAGTACTTAACGGTAACGAAATAGGAGGAGGATCTATACGTATACACGATAAAGAAACGCAAGCTATCATGCTACGCCACTTAGGCTTCTCTGAAGAAGAAGCTAAGGCTCAGTTTGGCTTCCTTATGGACGCCTTTGAGTATGGAGCGCCACCACACGGAGGTCTTGCTTTTGGACTAGATAGACTTGTTGCTATTCTAGGAGGACAAGAAACTATACGTGACTTTATTGCTTTCCCTAAAAATAATAGTGGTCGTGATGTAATGATAGACGCACCTGCTTTTCTTGATGATGAGCAAATGAAGGAATTGAATTTGAAGTTACGTGATCAAAAGTCATAACACTAACAAACTCCTACTTAACAAAACCAAGTCTTGGAAACAGAAGAAAACCAAAGCAACTCTAAAGTATTTAAAACTGTTTTAAAAACGATAGCAATCACGATGGTTAGCATCTTGGTACTAGCGATTATTGCTTTTTTTATAACCATTACATTCTTTGAATAAATGAACAAAGCTCGACGTATTTTCATCATTGTTCTTTTCTTTATTCTAGCAGCGATGCTTGCATATGGCTTTTACTGCAAAGACAATGTAGACGCAGCTTTGGGTCATAAGTTTATTGGCCTTTCTATTGCAGGTGGTTTTTTCATTTTAATGCCCACTTTTATTTATCACCGCTGGAAAGATCGCAAAGTGGCAGACTATATGCTCACAGATGACGCTTTTAAAAGAATGAAAGAATTTAACAATTCCAAAGATAAAAAGCGCTGAATTTAAAGAGTTTACATTAATATAATATTAGCAAAAGTTTTGGTTACCAAATAAAAGTGTAAGTTTGCACTTTATTAATACATATTTTATAATGGAAGGAACAGTAAAATTTTTCAATGAGTCAAAAGGTTATGGTTTTATAACTAACGACGACACCGGTAAAGACATCTTTGTACACGTTACAGGTCTTAACGGGGAAACTATCAACGAAGGAGACAAAGTTGAGTACGTAGAAGAAGAAGGAAGAAAAGGATTAACTGCTGCACAAGTACGTGTACTGTAGTTATCAAGATAGATAGATACTTTTTTACGATTACAAAAGCTCGCCTATGGCGGGCTTTTTCGTTTACAACAACTTTATAAAAGTATAGTTTAGAATATTCTATTAAGCACCACACTCGCATCTAGAAGTACTATACAGAACACCCCAGCTACAATAATAAACTTCAAAATATTGTGAAGTAGCACATAGTGAGGTCTTGCCACAGACCTCCATAAGATGGCTAGAAACAATAACAACAAAGCCACACTCCCATAAAAGTAATAGCTCATATACCCTAACTTAAAGTGGTTTATTAAGAAAAAGATAGGAACTATTGTAAGACCCCCTAGAATCGTAAGCAACCACTTTGAGGTAGTAGTTCCATAAATAACAGGTATCGTTCTATAGTCTTGGACGAGATCACCTTTTAAATTCTCTAGATCTTTTACCATCTCGCGCATGGCAATAACTAGAAATAGGAATGAACCGTGCACAAAGATGACCGGCGCTAGATTTCCGTAGTAAATAAACACGGCAAAAAATGGAGTAATCGCGAGTGTTGCCGCTACTAGATTACCTACAAAAGGATATTTTTTGAGTTTATGTGAGTAAATCCATATTCCAAAAATATAAAGCGCATAAAATATCACTGCTCTAAAGGAAACATAACTAGCGGCTATGGCAGCTAGAAAGTTGAGCACAAAATAAATAGACAGCTTTGTGTTTTGACTCACGAGCCTGTCTAACATGGTCTTTTTAGGCCTATTAATCAAGTCTTTTTCTGAATCGTAAAAGCTATTGATGATGTAACCTGCTGCGATGGTAAAAACGCCAGCGAGCACTAGGAATAAGAGATTGAGATCAAATATGATTTCGCGTAAGCGTAAATCTGGCGCTAGTATAAATATAGATGTGAGATACTGTGCAATGACGATCACCAGAATATTGTAACCGCGCACCACAGAAAAGAGGCTAATTAACTTAAGGATAAAACGTTTGTTTTTTCTCGAAAGCATTAGTTGCCTTTTAAGTAAATAGTATGAATTATTAGAAGGTATAAACCACTTCTAGCTTGTGTCCTTTAAGAGCTTGTTGTGCCTTTTCTAAGTCTTCGGTAAAGCCAAGCATGTAACCACCACCTCCTGAACCACAAAGCTTCAAGTAGTAGTCATTAGTATCTATTCCTTGCTTCCATAGATCATGAAATTTTGCAGGAATCATAGGCTTAAAGTTGCTAAGCACCACTTTAGATAATTGCTTCACATTACCAAAGAGTGACTTTACATCTCCCTTTAAAAAATCATCTACACAAGCATCTGTATGTTTTACAAACTGATCTTTAAGCATTGCTCTAAAACCATCTTGCTTCATACTTTCCATAAAGATGTTTACCATAGGAGCAGTCTCACCTACGATACCACTATCTAATAAGAATACAGCACCTGTACCCGTTTGTGCTTGAGAAGGAATCCCAGCAGCTTCTATGTGATCTTTACTATTGATAAGAATAGGTAAGCTTAAATAGCTATTAAGAGGATCTAACCCAGAAGATTTACCGTGAAAGAAAGACTCCATACCGCCAAAGATTTGCTTCAAATTAAGCAACTTCTCGCGTGTAAGATTTTCTAACACTGTTATTTTATTTACTGCATATTTATCATAAATAGCTGCTACTAGCGCACCACTACTTCCTACCCCATAACCTTGAGGTATACTAGAATCAAAATACATCCCTGCATCTACATCTTCTTGCATTTGATCAATATCAAATGAAACAAGCTCTGGCTGCTCAGTTTGTAAGTTTTTTAAATAAATAACAAAACGTGCAAGATGCCCGTTTGATGCAATTGCATCATCATTAGGATTCTCTTCTATTTTAAGGGCTCCGTTATAGAAGTTATAAGGAATAGCAAGACCTTTAGAATCTTTTATGATTCCATACTCGCCGAACAATAAAATTTTTGAATAAAAAAGTGGACCTTTCATAATGGGGATCTCCTAATGAGTTACACAAATTTACAGTTTTTTTGCTCCATTACCCACACAATCATCAATATAGTGGCTGTTTTGGCAAAATTTTGAAAGTTCGCTAGCTATAAATTTCTGAACAGACTCCATTTCATTTTCTGGATATAACACATGAACATTTGCTCCAGCATCAAGTGTAAAGCAAATTTTTGAACTTGTTTCATTACGGTAAGCCCAGATTTCATTTATTATCTCGAGTGTTTTAGGCTTCATCAAGATAAAGTATGGATGACTCGTCATCATCATAGCATGCAGTGTGAGTGCCTCACTTTCCACGATTTTTATGAACTGATCTACATCACCTTGCTTAAAAACTTGCATCAAGCTTGATAAGTTTTCATGTGCTTGGGTAAATCTCGCTTTCGCGAAAGCGTGACCATGCATTAAATCATGCCCTACAGTACTACTCACTTGCTTCTCACCTTTATCTACAAGCAAGATGGTATCTTGATAATTGTGGAATTTCTCATGAATTTCTCCTTCGTAAGATGTTCCATAAAAGTTTGTGCTCCCTTCTATCTCTGCATGCTTACCCCAAACCACAAGTGGACCTTCTATACTTCTACATGCGCTTCCAGAACCTAGTCTAGCAAGAAAACTTGCCTTCTCATTAAAGAAAGTATCTGTCATGGCTACCTCCATACCTCGCTCCATTTCCATAAGACAGAGTGCAAGTGCACTCATACCAGATGCAGAACTCGCAATACCAGAACTATGCGGGAAAGAGTTAGATGTCTCAATTTTATATTCATACTCCTTTACAAAAGGCATATAAACAGCTATACGCTCAAAAAACTTTGCAATTTTCGGCTTGAAATCTGGCGCTGCTTCTCCATCTAAAAAGATCTCAAAAGGAATCTCGCCAGATGTATTACTATTCTTTTTATAGGATAGCGTTGTCGTTGTATGGCAGTTAGATAAGGTGAAGCTTATGCTTGGATTTTGAGGTAACTGCTCGCCATATTTACCCCAATATTTAACAAGGGCTATATTACTAGGAGATTGATAACTTACAGATCCTGCAGGTAAAACTTGGTAATCACCAGAGGGTATAAAATCGCTTTCGGTCATTGAGTTTGAGTAGAAATTTATACAAAGATAGCAATATCAACGCTTAGAGACGTCTAAGATTATTCACTACCTTTAAGTCTTAACCAATTTATTTTATGGACGAAGATTTATTAATTCGCATTGTTCTGAGTATAATCATTTGCCTTCTTGTAGGCACTATAGGCGCTCTAGCAACCCAAAGCAGTATAGATACGTGGTATGTAGGTCTTATGAAACCTAGCTGGAGTCCGCCTAACTGGATCTTTGCACCCGTATGGATTATACTTTATATCATGATGGGTATAGCCGCAGGTATTGTGTGGAATAGAGGTTTTTACCACAAGTGGGTGAAAGTAGCTTTATACCATTTTGGTTTTCAGCTTATACTTAATGGATTGTGGAGCATCATATTCTTTGGACTAGAACAACCTTTCTTTGCACTACTCACCATTTGCGGCCTTTTTATCTTAGTCATATTAACGATAAAATGGTTCAAAGTTGTAGACAGATGGAGCGCAGCATTACTAATTCCTTATATATTATGGCTCGCCTTTGCCACAGCTCTTAATTTTGAAATCTGGCGTCTTAACTAGTTTTATTCTACAATTGCCTGAGCAGCAAGGTAGCCTCCCGTCCATGCATTTTGAAAATTAAAACCACCCGTAATTGCATCTATATTGAGCACCTCTCCTGCTAGATAAAGATTTGACACTTTTTTACTTTCAAAGGTTTTAAAATTCACCTCTTTTAAGTTGACACCTCCCGCAGTTACAAACTCTTCTTTAAAAGTACTTTTCCCGCTTACGCGAAAACGAGATTGCGTGAGCTCTCGGCTTAAAGACTGTAATTGCGCCTTCGTGAGTTCTGCCCACTTAGTAGCTTGCTGAATCCCTGAGGCAATTAATAAATTATGCCATAAACGCTTAGGCAACTCAAGTTGTGCATAGGTAAATGGAGACTGTTTTGCGTGTTGCAGCTTGAGCTCTAAAAGCTCATCTAAAGCATCTTCTTGTGTAAGAAACTGTAGCCAGTTTACTTGAATCTCAAATTGATATTTTAAATCGGCAAGTTCTCTTGCTCCCCATGCAGAGAGTTTTAAAATGGCTGGACCACTCATTCCCCAGTGAGTTATAAGCAAAGGACCTTCAGATTTCTGTTTGGTTCCTAGCACCTTTACTGTGACATTAGTTGCCAGCCCCATAAGACCTTCTATCTTTTCATCTTTAATATTAAATGTAAAAAGTGATGGCACTGCATCTGTAATAGAGTGACCTAGCTTTTGCAACAATGACCACATTTTAGGATTACTTCCAGTAGTCATCACAAGGTGATTGCATATAAAATCCCCTTTATTAGTCTTTACATAAAACGAATCTTCATTTGAAATTCTCTCTTTCGCGAAAGCGGAATCAAAACCAACATCTTGCACAGAATGATTAGTAAGCACTTCAATATTGTGCTTATGAGCCTCTTTTAAAAAACAATCTACAATGGTAGATGAAGAATCTGTGATGGGGAACATTCTCCCATCTTCCTCAATTTTGAGTTCGACACCTCGCTCTTCAAACCAAGCAATAGTATCACCAGTCATAAAAGTGTGAAAAGGCCCTAATAATTCTTTCTGTCCTCTAGGGTATTTTTTCGAAAGTTCTTTTGGTATAAACTCTGCATGCGTGACGTTACATCTCCCACCACCAGAAATTCTCACTTTAGTAAGCACTTCTTTTCCTCTCTCTAGAATAGCAATTTTGAGTGTTGGCTTTTTTTCTGCCATGTTAATTGCAGTAAAAAAACCAGCGGCACCACCACCTACAATAAGGACGTCAAATTTATTCATTTACAGTATTTGGTATGACACGAGTGTCAAAATTAAGATGAGTTTTAGGGCTCAGAATATAAAACTCCCAAGCCTTTAATGGAATTTCTTGTGTCCCGCTTATAGCTACATCTTCACCAGTGAGTGCATTGACATAAGCTCCAGACAGCGGTATTTTTGTAGTTATTAATGAACTTGAAAAGTTACCTATAAACAAAAGCTGATCACCTTCTTTCTCTCTGCCAAAGGTAAGTATCTCAGGATTGCTAGCTTCTAATTTAATAAGAGACGCTTTAGTTTTTCCGCCGTGTAGAGATTTACGATTATTCTTTAACTCTCCTAATTTTTTAAGCAATTCAAAGTAACTTCCTTTCTCCTTTGGAATACTGTCTTTTTCAAAAAACTGTAATCTTTTATCCAGATCATATTCTTGCCCACTATATATAAGAGGCATGCCAGGCAACATATAGGTAAGTGTGGTAAAGATCTCTTTATTGTCTGGCATGCGCTCACCTAACGTTCCTGCCCAGCTATTTTCGTCATGATTTGTAACAAAGTACATATTCATATCATCTTGAGCTAGCGTTTGATCATACTGCGCGAGTAGTGTCCAGAAGTCCTCTACACTTTTTTCTTCTTTGGCTATTTCATTAAGTAAATGATGCATCTGCCAGGCGTAGTGTATATCAAAACCATTTGCCATAAGATCCTCTTGCTCTGCTTCTGCCAGCATAAAGAACGGTGACTTTATTTGCTCAAGAGAATCTATTGCTCTCTTGAAAAATGGCACTGGCACTTTATGAGCAACATCCATTCTAAAACCATCTACGTCATGTTCTTGTACCCAGTAAGATAAATCTGCAATCATCTCATCGCGCATCGCTTGATTATCATAATTAAGATCTGCCACATCAGTCCATCCCCACGATTTACCAGTTGCTGGATCTATAGGATCAACAATTTCTCCTTTATCATTTTGTGTATACCATTCTGGGTGCTTTGTAATCCACGTGTGATTCCATCCCGTATGATTAGGCACCCAGTCAAGCACAACCGCTATTCCATGTTCATGAGCAACCTTAATCATATTATCCACATCTTGCAAAGTCCCAAACTCCGGATTCACTTCTCTAAAATCTGAAACTGCATAATAGCTCCCCAAGCTTCCCTTTCTATTAGTTTCAGAAATAGGAAAAATAGGCATCACCCAGAGTATCTTGATCCCAAGTTCCTTTAATACAGGTATATCTTTTGTAAAAGATGTAAAAGTTCCTTCGGGGGAATACTGCCTTATATTCACTTCATAAATTACGCTTGACTCTTCCATAGTTTCATCAAACTGGAAAGAGGTGTTTGATAGCGCTTTCGCGAAAGCGGGAGTTTCATTTGTAGTATTGAATTCACAAGAACATAGTGTCGTAACAATTACAGCTAAGCTTAAAAAATGCTTTTTCATAAGTTTCCATTTTGTGTGAAATTAGGCTAATAATACAATCTAATCAAAGTTAACCAAATGCTATGCAGATGGGGTGACATATGACTTAAACACAAATTTTGAGTAATTATATAAAAAAAGTTGAGCTATTTAAATCATAATATGACAATCAAAGCAATCAAATATTATGGTATTCTTACAAATCTAACCTTGTTCACACGAAATCGTTTTCGTAACTTTATGGGGGTACACACACTATCTTAACATAAAATTTGCATATTTTTAACCCTTATAAAGTGTACAAACACTCAAATAAACTAAGCAAACTAATTTTAAACAAGATTCTTATGAAGAAAGTAATACTTAAAAGTATGCTCTTGTTTGTTGCAATTCTCTTTGTAGGAATTGCCCAAGCCCAGACGGTGACTGGAACAGTTACTGAGGAAAACGGCCCATTACCGGGAGCAAATGTTATTGTAAAGGGTACTTCAAACGGCGCAACTACCGATTTTGATGGAAACTACAGTCTTAATAACGTACCAAACGATGCAACACTCGTTTTTAGTTACGTAGGTTATGCTACGCAAGAAGTAGCTGTAGGTGGAAGAAGCACAATTAATATTGCTCTTGCTTCAGATAATGCACTTGATGAAGTGGTACTTATCGGTTACGGATCAACAACGATAAAGGACGCCACGGGATCTGTTGATAACGTTGGTTCAGAAGACTTCAACCAAGGTGTTATCCAATCACCAGAGCAACTTATACAAGGTAAAACAGCCGGTGTTACAATATCAGAATCTTCTGGAGAGCCTGGAGCAGGTATTGCAGTAAACATACGTGGTAGTAATTCTGTAAGAGCTAACAACAATCCATTATTTGTAGTGGACGGAATACCTTTAGCTGGTGGAGGAGCACCTGCTAATGGTGTAGGTGGTGTAGGAGCTACAAGTGGAGGTAATCCTTTAAGTTTCTTAAATCCTAATGACATTGAAAGTATTTCGATACTTAAAGACGCCTCAGCTACTGCAATCTACGGATCTCGTGGAGCAAACGGTGTTGTTATTGTACAAACAAAACAAGGAAGAGGAGCTTCTAAGGGTGTTTGGGAATTAGGATCTACGGTAAGTTCATCTGCAGCAGCAGATAGATATGACTTATTAAATGCACAAGAATTTAACGACGCCTTAGATAACATAGATGTTACAGCATTACCTGGAAATGCTAATACAGATTGGCAGGACTTTTACACTCGTGAGGCTTTTTCAAGACAAACTAATTTAAGCTATTCTAAGAGCTACAATGGTGGTAATGTAAGATTATCAGGGTCATATAGCAACACTAATGGAATTATAGAGGATTCCAACTTAGAGAGATACTCAGGACGTGTAAACTTTTCTCAACGTTTTTTTGAAGACAAATTAACACTTACGGGAACTGGGGCTATTTCTCAAGTAGACAGAGGATCTCCTCCTTTGGATGGAACTGTTGGATCAACAGGTGACTTAATAGGTGCTTCTTTAAGTGCTAGCCCATTATTTCCTTTAGAAGAAAATTTAACATTTGGACAAAACACACTAAACCCGGTTAGTTTACTGAATAACTATCTTGCCGAATCTAAAAGTACTCGTGTTCTCGCAAACATTTCAGCGAAATATGATTTTACAGATGATTTTAGCGCCAAGGTAACTGTAGGTTATGATAACACCGATGCACAGACAATTACAGCCTTCAATAGAACTGTACAGGGTCTAAACGGAGTGTCAGGTATTGGTCGTGGAAGTCTGAATACTATAGACCAAACTAATACACTTTTAGAAGCGACTTTAAATTACAAGAAAGAATTTGGTAATATTAAAGTCGATGTTTTAGGTGGTTTCTCTTATCAAAAATTTGACAGAAGTGGAGTTTTCGCTCAAGGAGCTGGTTTTGGAGGAGATGACCTTGATGTTATCCACTCTCAACTTTTAAATCAATACGACTTAGCACGAAATTCGATAGATGGAAGATTTCAAGTATTCGGTTATGGAACTGATGGTAGCTACGTAAGTAGATTATTTCCAGAAATCGACTTAACAGGGGAACTTGGAGAGTTTGAAAGATTAATACCTGCTTACACGGCTGGAATATTTGACAATTTTGATGAATTACAGTCTTATTTTGTTAGAGCTAATGTATCATTTAATGATAAGTTTTTATTTACTGGTACAATGAGAGCAGATGGCTCAACACTATTTGGTAATAACAAAAGATATGGCTATTTCCCTTCAGGAGCTTTTGCATGGCAAGTACACGAAGAAGATTTTATAGGAGATACTTTCTCTACATTAAAGCTTAGAGTAGGTGCTGGTAGCGTAGGAAATCAAGAAGGCTTAGGGTTTGGTGGTTTCTTATTTAGAACTGTTGCTCAAGGTGGTGGAATTTCAAATAATCTAGAGGTACTACCTAGACCGGGAACTGAAACAGTAGGTAATTTCCCTAATCCTGATCTTAAATGGGAAAATACTATAGATCTAAACTTAGGTGTTGATTTTGGGTTTGACAATGATCGCCTTAATGGATCTGTAAACTTATACAGAAAAGAAACAAACGACTTACTGATTCCTGTGGAAACAGCAGCGCCTGGTGCAGGCGGCACTTTTATTCGTAATCTTGACGACACTACCATCGTAAATCAAGGTGTTGAATTTAGTTTAAATTATGATTTCATCAATACAGAGGATTGGGGGTTTGATGTAGGTTTTAATGTTGCCTACAATGACAACATGGTTGAAGGCTTAAGAGTTCCTGTAAGGGCTGGAGCGCTGAGAGGTGCAGGTTTAACCGGTTCTGCTGTACAGCGTTTAGAAGCCGGTCAACCAATTTTCTCATTCTTTCTACCTGTATTTGAAGGATTTGATACCGATGGCCAGCCTATTTATGAAGATGTAAATGGGGATGGTGTAGGAGACGCTTTTACTGATCAAAAATTCGTAGGAGAAAATGCGTTACCAGATGTAACAGCTGGCTTAAACCTTACAGCACGTTATAAGAATTTTGATATATCAACGTATTTCAATGGTCAATTTGGATTCTCTGTATACAACCTTACAGCAAATGCTCTATTCAATCAAGGACAGTTAAGTAATAATAAAAACGTTACTCAAGCAGTAATCCAAAGTGACGAAGCTGCATCTGCAACTGCAGATCCTTCAACTCGTTTTCTAGAAAAAGGTGATTTTGTGAGATTAACTTCTGCATCAATAGGGTATAATTTTCCATTGAGTGGAGAAGGTTTCTTTGATTCTCTTAGGTTTAATCTTACCGGACAAAACTTATTCCTTATTTCTGGATATAGTGGTCTAGATCCAGAGGTTTCTACTAATACTGGTGATCTTGATCAGAACGTAAACATACCTTCAAGAGGTATTGATTACTTACAATTTCCAAGAGCAAGGACATTCACACTAGGTGTGAATGCAAGATTTTAATAAAAAAAAAGGAAAATTATGAAACAAAAAATGACAGTAAATAATTTTAAAAGACTCCTAGCACTAGGGGTGCTCTCAGGAGTCCTTTTAACTTCTTGTACAGACTTAGAGATTGAAGCAACAGACTCAATTTTTCTAGATGCCAATGATTCAACATTCCAAGGAATTGAAGATCCTTCTTCCTTTTTAGATGGAGTTTATAATAGTCTAAATGGATTTATAGGTGATCAAACCAATTTATTTGCATTAAGTGAGGTGACTACAGATGCCGCACTTATTCCTACAAGAGGAGCAGATTGGGGAGATAATGGTCAATGGAGACAACTACATGAACAGACTTGGCCTACAGATCATAACTTTATTTTAGGCACTTGGAACCAGTGGAATGGTTTACAATTTCAAGCCTCACAAGTGTTATCTGACCTCACAGAAGCGTCACCTGAGTTGAAGGCGAATGCTTCATTTTTGAGAGCGTTAGGTACTTGGGTTATTTTAGACAACTATGGTCAAGTTCCAATACGCGAAGTTACAGGATCACCAATAGATGATCCAATTGTATTAAGAGGCGCTGAGGCAGTAGATTTAATCGTAGCCGACTTAACTGATGCGATAAATGGATTGCCATTAGCAGGACCAGGATCGGGAAATACAAGACCAGAAAAAGCTGGGGCGAGATATCTTCTAGCTAAAGTCCTTCTTAACAAACATGTTTATTTAGGAACTCAACCTGATCCAGCTGATATGGCTCAAGTAGTAACACTAGTCGACGCAATAAATGCCGAGGGTTATGACTTAGTTGGAGGCTATTTCGATATTTTCAGACCTGACCTTGACAATGAAACTATTTGGTTCTTACAAACTGGAGTTGGAAATAGAATATATAATGGTCTTCATTACAACAGTACAATTACTTCTGGGGGAGGATGGAATGGATTCTCCACACTAGCCGAGTACTACGATCTTTTTGAAGGAGATCCAAACATCAATGTTGCTGGAAGTGGCCAAGAAGAGCGTAGAGGTATGGTTCCATTACAAGGTCTACCAGTAGGTTCTGTAGCTGGAGCCAATGGCGACGATAATGGCGACGGTTTTATCGATGGATCGTCAGTAGGAAGAGGATTTTTAATTGGACAACAATATGCAGATGATGGCACCGCTCTTAGTGATAGAGTAGGTAACCCACTGACTTTTAAAAGGGAATTTCAAGACGCTCAAGGAAACACAAGCCTTATCGGGAATGATGAAACTACTGGAATTAGAGTTACTAAATATAGTCCAATGTTTGACGGAGGCTTTACAAATCACGAAATTTACTTCAGATATTCTGATGCTCACTTGATGAAAGCAGAAGCCCTTTTTAGAGCTGGTGATACTGGATCTGCAACAGCACTTGTAAATGAATTAAGAGTATTACGTGAAGCTACTCCAATTGGATCGGTAACAGCACAAGATATAATTGATGAAAGAGGACGCGAGTTATATGCTGAACTCTGGAGAAGGAATGATTTGATTAGATTTGGACAATACACAAATGATTGGACATTAAAAAGCCCTTCTGCTGTAGGAGATACTAGTCGTAATTTATTTCCAATACCTGCATCACAATTACTACTAAACCCTAATCTTACTCAAAACCCAGGCTACTAAACTTGGTAATTTAATTAGCTTAAAAGAGGGTTAGATGTTATCTAGCCCTCTTTTTATATATACAACTTACAAGCAAACTACCTTGAAACAGATTTTTACATTTATCGCTTTTATGTTCTTTATAATTTCATGTAAGGACCAGAAAACAGATGTAAGATTTAAACTTAAAACAGATTCAGGTATAACATTCAAGAATGAATTATCTCCTGACTCAGATTTAAATATTTTAAATTATCTCTACTACAATAACGGAGCAGGTGTAGCAACTGGAGATTTTGATAATGATGGATTAATAGACATTTATTTCACTTCAAATCAAGGACCAGATAAACTATATCACAATCAATCCAATCTTACTTTTAAAGATATTACAGCACAAGCTGGTATCTCTAATGATACTGGCTGGACTACGGGTGTAACTACTGTAGACATCAATAATGACGGACTACTAGACATCTACGTATCCAAAGTAGCCAGGCATTTAAAACTTAAAGGGCATAATCTTCTCTACGTAAATCAAGGTCTCAACAATGGCCAACTTACTTTTAAAGAAGAATCAAAAAAATATCAATTAGATCTATCTGGATTATTTACTCAATCTGCATTTTTTGATTACGATAATGACGGTGATCTAGATGCCTATATCATGGGGCATTCTTTATATCCAAATGCATATTTTGGACGTGGAAGTCAGCGCACAAAAATAGATAGTATCAATGGCGACAAACTATTAGAAAATCGAGATGGTATTTTTATAGACGTTTCCGCGAAAGCGAATATATTTTCATCTAGAATAGGTTACGGACTAGGACTTGCCATAAGCGACATAAACAATGATGGTTATCCTGACATTTATATAGGTAATGATTTCTTTGAGGATGACTACCTATATATAAATCAAACTGACGGAACTTTTAAAGAGATCAATACCACAGAAGGAAAGCTAGGTCATACTAGCCATTTTTCTATGGGTAATGACATTGCAGATGTGAATAATGATGGTTTTACTGATATTCTATCAGTAGACATGCTGCCAGAGAATTTAGAAACCTTAAAATCTTCTGGAACGGAATTTAACTTCCCTATATTCCAAAATCAGTTACGTCAAGGATATCAACCTCAATTTATGCAAAACACCTTGCATATCAATCAAGGGAAAGAGCAATTTTCTGAAACTGCTTTTTTAAGTGGCATATCAAGTACGGAGTGGAGCTGGTCTCCCCTGATTGCAGATTTTGATAACGATGGTGATAAAGACATATACATTACAAATGGTATCATAGGTGCAACAAACGATATGGATTTTGTGAATTTTATCTCTAACGAAAACATTCAAAAAAGAATAGGAAGCCGCATGACTGATAAAGAGCTTCCGCTATTAGAAGAAATACCACAAAAGAAAACAGAAAACTATTTCTTCTCAAATAATGGTGATGGCACGTTTAAGAACACCTCAAAATCCTGGATAAAGAGTACTACCTCCTTTAGTAACGGAAGTAGTTATGCAGATTTAGATAACGATGGTGACCTAGATCTCATCGTAAATAACGTAAATGAACAAGCGTATCTGCTAGAAAACAGAACCCAACAATTAAAAGATAGTGTGCATTATCTGAAGGTTCGTTTTAAAGGATCTACTCAAAACACCTTTGGTATTGGAGCACAAGTTCATGTATACACCGCAACAAACTATCAATATTTTGAAAACTATACTACTAGGGGATACCTGTCTTCTATAGCGCCAGAATTATCAATTGGTCTTGGCAAACAGAAGAATATCGATTCTCTCAAAATTGTGTGGGCAGACGGAAAGAAGCAAACCTTGAAAAACATAAAAGCAGATCAAATTATTACTCTAGCTTATGATACAGCTTCTGCGGCATCTTCTAGCCAAAAAGAAACATTAAAAGCACATATAACTGACAGCATTATAGCTTTCAAACATATAGATAACGCCACGCTAGAATTCAGCAGGAATCCCCTTGTACCTTATGCATCTACTAATCTTAGTAAAGCAATTGTTACAGGAGATTTAAATAACGATGGACTTGATGACATGGTTGCTCTTGGTTCTAAAATAGAAGAATCTACCACTTACATACAGACATCCTCAGGTACATTTAACGAAGTACATCTCCCGGAAAATGATAAACATCAAATACATGAGGACATTGATGCTGTCATTGCAGATATAAATGGCGATTCCTTAAACGACTTAATTATAGTAAGCGGTGGGAATGAAATAAAATCTGGCAAGCCTCTTCAACCAAGATTATATATTAATAATGGAACATCATTATCCTACGACGAGACTGCATTCTCAGATATAGCAGTAAACGCATCCACCGTAAAAGCCATTGATATCGATAACGATGGGGATCTCGATATATCTATAACTAGTGACGTGATTCCTCAACAATTTGGCACTACTCCACTGCAATATATTCTTGAGAACAATGGGAAAGGTGTTTTTAAGGATGCTACAACTCAGTACAGCACATCGTTTCAGCATTTAGGAAACGTCCGAGATATTGAATGGATAGATATAGATAACAATGGGTATAAGGATGCCATAATTATAGGGCACTGGATGTCTCCTGCAATTTTTCTTAATAATGGAGGCAAGCTTTCAAAACAGGATAATAACGGATTAGAAGCGTCTACAGGATGGTTCAATTCGTTAAAAGCAGCAGACTTTGACAATGACGGAGATTTAGATATCATTGCTGGAAATTGGGGACTTAATTCAAGACTTACTGCTTCGACAAATCAACCGTTACAATTATATATTCAAGATTTTGACAGCAACGGAACTCAAGACCCTATTGTAACGTATTATTATCAAGGAGAAGAAACTACCCTTGCAACAAAAGATGAACTCGTAAAACAGTTACCTCAACTCAATAAGAAATACTTGTCTTATAACGCTTTCGCGAAAGCGAGATTTAAAGAAATACTACCTCAAGATAAACTAAGAGAGGCTCAAGTAAAGTCTGTCACTCAACTTGCATCCATGTATTTTGAAAATGATGGAGACAACACATTTACAGCACATGAGCTACCACTACTTTCTCAAATCTCCTCTGTACATGACATTCTAGTAGATGATGTAAATGACGATGGTTATAAAGATGTATTGTTAGTAGGTAATGATCATGAAATAAGTACTCAAATAGGAAGACTAGATGGATCACAAGGCGTTCTGCTTATCAACGATAAAAAGGGCTTCTTCCGCATAGAAAAACAACCAAAATTTAATATTTTAGGAGCCTCTAGAAGTATACAAACAATAACTATTTCTGGAACCACCTATTACCTCATAGGAAGGAATAATGACACCCCATTATTCATAAGAAAAGACGACTAAACTTTATGGAAACACTACAAAAATATGGGCTTTTATTAATAGTCCTTCCCCTATTATTACTTTCTTGTGATGAGCAGTCTAGCGCAACACAAAAGACAGAGAGCGATACGTTATTTACAGAGATGCCCTCAGATAGTACTGGCATCAACTTTATAAATAACATTAAAAATGAATCTGACTTCAATATTTTTAAATACCGAAACTTCTATAATGGTGGTGGTGTTGCTATAGGTGACATTAATAATGATGGTCTAGCAGATATTTACCTAACGGCAAATATGGGTAAGAACAAGCTCTTTTTAAATAAAGGAGATTTTAAATTTGAAGATATTTCAGCATCTGCAGGAATTGAAGGTAACAAGCCTTGGTCTACAGGAGTAACAATGGCAGATGTAAATGCAGATGGACTTCTTGATATTTATGTGAGTAACGCAGGAAACCTCGAAGAAGATAGTCATGATAATGATTTATACATAAACAATGGCGACCTAACCTTTACTGAAAAAGCAAAAGAGTATAACCTAGCAACTTCGGGATTTTCAACTCAAGCTTCATTTTTTGATTATGATAAAGATGGAGATCTTGACGTTTATATCCTTAATAACAGTAATGTTCCCGTAAGTAGTTTAGGTAACAAAGGACAACGTGACAAACGCGCTCAAGATTGGGAAAGTGTAGGCAGCCAGTTTAGAGGTGTAGGCGATTTATTAATGCGTAATGACGAAGGTGTTTTTACAGATGTGAGTGAAGAGGCTGGAATCTATGGATCTCTCATAGGCTTTGGTCTAGGAGTGATGGTGACAGATATTAATAATGACTTATGGCCAGATATTTATATATCAAATGATTTTTTTGAACGTGACTACCTGTATATCAATAATCAAGATGGAACGTTTAGAGAAGAGATAAAGAAGTGGACCTCTCACTTGTCACTATCAGCAATGGGTATTGATATATCTGATATTAATAACGATGGCCTACAAGATATTTTTATAACTGATATGCTGCCCGAAAATGAGCAACGCGTAAAATCTGTTATGGAGTTTGACGGATACAATGTTTATAAGAGAAAACAACGTAATGACTTTTACCAGCAGTTCATACAAAATACCCTACAGATAAATAATGGGAATGGTTCATTTTCTGAAACTGCATACCATAGCGGTGTGAACGCTACAGACTGGAGCTGGTCAGGTTTAGTTTTTGATATGGACAATGATGGATATCGTGACATCTACATTACTAATGGAATAAATCATGACCTAACAGATCTTGACTTTGTAGACTTTTTTGCAGATAAGCTTATGCGTAGCCAAGCTACAGGAAAAACAAATCCTGTAGATTCTATTATCAATAAAATGCCTATCAAACCTCTAGCAAATTATGCGTATCACAATCAAAAAGACATCACGTTTAAAAATAAATCTAAAGACTGGGGACTTGCTACACCGAGTATGAGTAATGGTGCAGCTCACGCAGATCTTGATAATGATGGTGACTTAGACATCGTGGTTAACAACGTAAATATGCCTTCCTTTATTTACCGCAACAATACGAAGGTTGACAAAAATCATAACTATATTAAACTCACATTTAAAGGAGGTGACAAAAACAAGTTTGCCGTAGGCACCACAGTAAGGCTCTACCACAATAAGCTTTCTGTATTACAAGAACTTATACCTTCTCGCGGATTCCAATCATCTATGGATCATGATATGACTATAGGACTAGGAAGCTCTACAACTATAGATTCTCTTCGTATTATATGGCCTAATGATAAAACTCAGCTTTTAACAACAGTAAAAGCAAACCAAACACTCAAATTATCAATCACAGACGCATCTGAAACCTATGTTCCTGTAAAAAAGAATAAGCCTACATTACTAAAAGAAATTACGAATGCTACACTCATTGCTCACAAAGAGAATAATTATAGCGACTTTGACTTCGAAGGGCTCATTGCCAAGAAACTTTCTCAAGAAGGACCGGCAATTGCAATAGGAGATATAGACAATGATGGCAATGACGATATCTTCATAGGTGGTGCCAAAGGGCAAACAAGCATGCTCTACCTTCATAAAGGGAAAGGTAATCTTGTCCCATCTAGTAAAATTACTTTTGAAAAAGCGGCATTATTTGAAGACACAGCAGCAACTTTTGTAGATGTAAATAATGACGGCTTTTTAGATCTTATTGTATCCACTGGAGGTGGTCAAGTAGATGCGGAGCCTTATTACATTTCTAGACTTTACATAAATAACGGCAATGGTACTTTTAAAAACGCACGTAGTTTACCATCTGCACATCAAAGTGCATCTGTAATTGCATCTAACGACATTGATGGCGATGGAGATATAGATTTATTCATTGGTAGTAGAAGCGTCGCAGGTGTTTATGGTATTAACCCACCGCACGCAATCTTAATTAATGACGGAAAAGGGAATTTTACTAAAGACAATCTACTCTCTAAGCAGCTTAATCCTGCTGGAATGGTAACAGACGCACTATGGATAGATCTTGATGGTGACAACAACAAAGAATTAATAACGGTTTCAGACTGGGGAACTCCTACTGCATTTAACATCACAAGCGAGTCCATTAAAGTTATAGATACTGGACTATCATCTTATGCAGGATGGTGGAATGCAATACAAAGTGCAGACCTTGACAATGATGGCGACTTAGACCTAATACTTGGTAATGATGGAACAAATGTGCATTACAAACCAGGAAGTGACGGCCCGCTTAAAATGTTTATCACAGACTTTGATGGAAATGGTACGATAGAACAAATCACCACCTACTCAGAGGGTGGCAAAGACTTTCCAATACATCAAAAAAGCGAAATCACATCACAAATAGTTTCTCTCAAAAAGAAAAATCTCAAAGCATCAGATTATGCAAAGAGATCTATTGATGAGCTTTTTTCTGAAGATATCTTAGCTAATGCTATTGTAAAGGAAGTCAATACTGCCGAAACAATGATTGCAATAAACGAAGGAAATGGCAACTTTTCCATCAAAGCATTACCTACCCGAGTACAACTATCTTGTGTTTGTGGCATTACGTGTACAGATGTAAACAATGACGGCAATCTTGATATTTTAATGGGAGGTAATAATTTTGAATTCAAACCTCAGTACTCCCAACTTGATGCCGGATATGCTCATGTGTTATTAGGTGACGGTAAAGCAAATTTTGAATGGCAAGATTATACAGACACTGGCTTCTTTGTTCGCGAAGAAATGAAACATCTAGAATCATTTAAAGATGCTCAAGGCAATATATTTCTTGTAGCGGCAATTAATGATGGAAAACCTAGAATTTTCACTGCAAATAAATAATTCATGAGGTGGGGAGTTCTATTAAGTCTGTGTTATCTGCTTATTGGTTGTACTAATCAACTAGTACAAGAAGCGCCTGCACTTTTTTTAAACCCTCCAAGCACGAGTACTGGAATCACTTTTTCAAACAATCTCACAGAGACAGATAGTCTCAATATACTCGACTACTTGTACTTCTATAATGGTGGTGGCACCGCTGTAGGAGATATTAACAACGATGGGTTACCAGATATCTACCTCTCAGGAAATCAAGTGAAAAATAAGCTCTACCTCAATAATGGCGACCTTACGTTTAAAGATATCTCGGCTAGTGCTGGCGTAGCAGGCAAAAGCTCGTGGAGCACTGGAGCGATAATGTTTGACGCAAACTCAGATGGACTCTTAGATATTTATGTACGTGCCGTAGTAGGCATAAACAATTTCCAGGGACACGACGAGCTTTTTATAAATAATGGTGATGAGACCTTTACAGAGCGCGCTGCGGAGTTTGGTCTTGATTTTCAAAATTATGGAACCACGGCCGCCGTTCTTGATTATGATAAAGATGGCGATCTCGACCTGTATATACTCAACCATGCGGTACATACAGAATCCTCATTTGGTCATGCAGATTTACGTTTAGAACGTAACGAGCAAACAGGAGACAAACTTCTTAGAAACGATGGAAACATTTTTACAGACGTCAGTGAGGAAATGGGCATTTTTGGCGGTATAAATGGATACGGCCTAGGGATTTCTATTGCAGATTTTAATCAGGATGGTTATCCAGATATTTACGTAGGTAATGACTTTCATGAGGACGACTATTACTATATCAATGAAGGAGGATTACGCTTTCGCGAAAGCTTAAAAGAACAATTCCCACACACCTCAAGATTTTCAATGGGTAATGACGTGGCCGACGTTAATCATGATGGTTTCCCTGATCTCATGTCACTCGATATGTTACCAGAAGACGAGAATGTTCTAAAGGCTTCCGAAGGTGATGATAATATCCAAACACAAAAACTCCGTACAGAACGTTTTGGGTATCACTACCAGTTTACCCGCAATATGCTATTTGTAAATCAGCCGGGATATCAATTTCAAGAACGTGCCCTTTCCTCTGGAGTTGCAGTGACAGATTGGAGCTGGAGCGCCCTCTTTGCAGATTTTAATCAAGATGGGAATCAAGACTTGTTTATTTCAAATGGTATCCCAAAACGCCCTAATAATCTTGATTTCATTAATTTCATTTCTAGCGGCAAGATTCAAAACAGGCTCAACGAGACAAGGCTTCTAGATAACGAAGCTCTTAATCTTATGCCTGATGGTGCTTCACACAATTACGTGTATCAAGGAAATAAAGACCTCGTATTTACAGATCAATCTGGAGTGTGGATTGACAAAAAACCTACGGTGTCTGGTGCTTCTGCGCTGGCAGATCTTGATAATGATGGGGACCTTGATATTGTTGTAAATAACATTAATCAAGAAGCCACTATTTATGTGAACCAAACAGACACTACAGCAACCTTTTTAAAATTAAAGTTTAAGTATTCCGAAGCTAATTCGCTCGGTATAGGCACTAAGGTTTTTGCATATCAAAATGGAACGTTACAGTACAAGGAATTGTATACTGCCCGAGGATTTCAAGCATCTTCTGAGCCGGTTGTTCATTTTGGTTTTAAAAAGAATACTTCCATAGACTCACTTCACATTATTTGGCCAGATAACAAGCAGCAATTATTCTACGACATCTCAACGAACCAAACATTATCCTTATCACCAGATAACACAACCACTTTTGACTATAGTTTACTTCAAATAAAAAGCAAGACGCTATTTACTAAAGAACCAAATAATCTAGGTATAGATTATGTACATAAGGAAGATGCTTATGTAGACTTCAACAGGCAGCAACTAATTCCTTATCAAATATCTGACCGTGGTCCTGCAACAGCAATTGGCGATATAAATGGTGATGGTAATGACGACATTTACTTTGGAAGTTCTAAGTTTCTACCTTCGGCCATGTATACTGGAGGAAATAACGCTTTCGCGAAAGCGTACTCAACCCCATTAAAATCTCTTTCAAAAACAGAGGATGTAACGGCTACTATCCTCAATAATGAGATTATCGTAGGTACAGCAGGCGGTGATTTTTCCGAAATGAACGAGGCTTTAGAAAACTATTATTTAAAAGTCACAGACACGCTGACTACCAAAATGTCGGGTATACGAGCTAACACCTCCATCATTATCGCAAGCGACTATGATCAAGATGGAGACATGGATCTCTTTGTGGGTAATCACGCCGTAACTGGCGACTTTGGAAAAGTTCCAGCATCATTTCTTTTAAAGAATGACGGAGGTAAGTTTGTAGAAGATCAAGACAACCCTCTAGGCGAGATAGGAATGGTTACAGATGCCGTATGGACGGATTTTAATGCTGATGGCGCCACTGATTTAATTGTCATAGGAGAATGGATGCAGCCACTTTTTTATAAAAATGAAAATGGTATTCTTAAAAAAGAAGATGTACTAGACGCTACGCTCAATGGTTTATGGCAAAGCATACAACCGTTTGATATAGATCATGATGGTGATACGGACTACCTACTTGGGAACTGGGGAACAAACAGTAAGTTTACAGCATCTACAGCGTTTCCCATGACAATGTACTACTCAGATTTTGATAATAACGGGCAAACAGAAACTATTGTTACCACGGCAAAAGACGGAAACTACTACCCTATTCAAAATCTTCAAGAGCTAGGCGCTCAACTCGTATTTCTTAAAAAGAAATACGCAAATAATAATGATTTTGCGGGAGACACTGTATCCCAAATTTTTGGAGAAAAAGCACTCAGAGCCGCTCAACGATTTGAAGTAAACACCTTGACCTCCGGATATTTAAAAAATGAAAAAGGAATTTTTACTTTTGTACCTTTCACGGGTGCATTGCAAGTAGCTCCTATTATGGATTTCGTGGTTTACGACTTTAATGGCGATGGCAAAGAGGAAGTACTAGCTGGAGGAAATTATTTTGGCACAAAACCATATCACGGTAGGCTAGATTCATTTTCTGGGGCACTTATAGCTTCAGAAAACGAGGTGACTTTAGGATATGAACTAGGTCTAGATTTTGCACAAAAATCGTTAAGACATTTAGATATCATAACCGTAAACAATATTTCATACTTGCTCGTTACTTTTAATAATGAAGCAGCACAAGTTTATAACATACAAATCCCTGATTAATGAAAACAGCATACCACTTTCTTATAGTAGTTCTTATTACTACATGCATCACTTCATGCGCTACAAAAGATGAGCCTATTGTTATAACTCCCGAGCATTTCCATAATGCGATAGACAAGGTTACTGAAGTTATTATACACGACATTTTCTCACCGCCTGTTGCGAGTCGTATCTATGCATATCCTAATATTGCAGCTTATGAAATACTAGCTGTCAATGATACTGAATTCAACTCTCTTGCTGGACAGCTTGCAGGTCTTAAAAGTATTCCAACTCCATCAAAGGACGCAACTATAAACTTTGAGCTTGCAGCACTGGTTGCTCACATGGATATGAGCAAGCGCCTCATATTTTCTGAGCAAGAAATTGAGACATATAGAGATAGCCTTTACACGACATGGAAAGAGCGCAATGAAGATGTTTTTGTACAGTCCCGAGATTATGGGCTAAAGGTTGCAAGCCATATAGCACAATGGATGGATGGAGATAATTATAAACAGACGCGTACAATGCCTAAATTTTCTGTGTATGCAGATGAGCCTTCTCGCTGGCAACCTACGCCTCCAGCATACATGGACGGTATAGAACCACACTGGAATAAAATAAGACCATTTACACTTACATCTGCAGACCAGTTTAAGCCTGTACCACCTCCTGCATTCTCACTAGAAGAAGATTCAGATTTTTATAAAGAGCTTAAAGAGGTTTATGATATAAGCAAGCAAATCACAAAAGATGGTGACACCTCAGAAGAGATTGCGATTGCTCAGTTTTGGGATTGTAATCCATACGTATCTGTTACTCGCGGTCACTTAATGTTTGCAACCAAAAAGATTACTCCAGGAGGTCACTGGATAGGTATTACAAAGATTGCTTCAAAGAAAGCAGGTTTTGATGTAATGAATACATTACATGCTTATGCAAAAACATCTATCGCCATGAACGATGCGTTTATTTCTTGCTGGGATGAAAAATATCGCTCTAACCTGATACGCCCAGAAACGCTCATCAACAATCACATAGACGACTCGTGGAAACCTATATTACAAACGCCTCCGTTTCCAGAATATGTGAGTGGACACTCTGTAGTGTCTGGCGCAGCATCTGAGACATTGACTAGCATTTTTGGCGATGACTTTTCTTTTGATGATGATACAGAAATAGCATACGGCCTACCCGTGCGTAGCTTCACATCTTTTAAAGCCGCGGCTGAGGAAGCTGCTGTTAGTCGTATGTATGGAGGAATACACTATCGTGCTGCAGTAGCAGTAGGACTAGAACAAGGTCAAAAACTAGGAAAGTTTATTGTTTCTACACTAGAAATGAAAAATGAAACAATGGTTGCAACTAACTAAGGTTTGAAAATAATGAAAAAAGTTATAGCGATAGTATTTATTGCCTTGATTGCAGCTGCAGGCTGGTATTTCTTTTTGAAACCGGGAGACTTTACTGCTCGAATTAAAGCCAAAGGGAACCTAGGAACTATCGAGCAGTTTACGAAGAATTGGAATGACAATATTGTAACAACTGCTTCCGTTTTAGAAAAGAATAATCGTACTCAGATTGATCAAAAATATTTGATACAAGATTCAGTACACCTTTACAACTGGAATATAAAAAGAATAAATGATACTGTTTCTGAAATAAAAGTACATGTAACAGACAGTGCTTATAGCTTACAGAATAGACTTCAAGGACTATGGCAACAAACTAGCTTTGAAAAAAGCGTTAGACAGACCATCCTAAATTATAACGAAACATTACAACAGCACCTTAAGGACATTACTATTACTATAGATGGTATTACCACATTACCTGCAAAGCACTATGCATATACCCAATATGAGGGACTACAAGCTTACAAAGTGACAGGTATGATGAAAGACATCACCTATCTACAAAACACAATGGCCGTATCAAATACAACATTAGATGGACCTCCATTTGTCAAAATAACCTATTGGAATCGTGAAACCGATAGCATTAAATATCAGTTTGGTTTTCCAATAATACCCACTGACTCACTTCCTCAAGTAGCAGATATACAATATGGAAATACTAAGTATCAAAAAGTTCTTAAAGCTACCTACAATGGAAACTATCTTACATCAGATCGCGCTTGGTACGCCTTACTTAATTATGCAAAAACTAACAATATAAAAATAGATCCTAGGCCCACAGAAGTTTTCTATAATAATCCTAATATGGGTGGAGACGCAAGTAATTGGAAAGCAGAAATCTACATGCCGATAATAAATTAGTACCAATATGTCTGATTTTTATGATGATGAAGAATTTGTTTCCATAGACTTCACCTTACAATCCTTTAAAAAAGGTGAGTATGATAATTGCACATTTACAGACTGTAATTTTGAAAATCTTCATGTCTCAAATACAAGCTTTCTTGAATGTACATTTATAGATTGCAATCTTACTAATGTAAAATTTGGTGGTACAACGCTTAACCAAGTCACTTTTGAGTCGTGTAAATTACTAGGAGCAGACTTCAGCGTTTGCCAGCCATTTATGTTAGATATACGCTTTCGCGAAAGCATACTACAGCTAGCAAATTTCACAAAATTACCTTTAAAAGGAACATCTTTTACTTCTTGCCAAGTTACCGAGGTAGATTTTACTAATGCAGATTTATCGCAGGCTACATTTACTGGGTCAACATTGAGTAAAACTATTTTTGATAATACAAATCTTACTAAAGCAGATTTTATAGAAGCGCTCGATTTTACTATTGACACTACGAATAACAATATGAAAGGAGCTATGTTTTCTAAGGATAACTTAGAAGGACTCGTAGCACACTTACAGCTCAATCTTAAGTGAGATTTGTAATACATAAAAGGGGGTGAATGCCCCTACTAAAAAGCTATTCCTCAAACTATATTTACATCAATAATCAATGAGGGATTAAATTGGGGGATTTATAAACTCATATGGCCACACTAACGTGTGGCTTTTTATTTTATGTACCTTAGTTATGGAAAAACACAACTATGCGTAACATACTTTTTGGTGCAATACTCACCTTACTTATTGTTTTTGGCTTACGGTATTGCGAGCATACTAAAAGTGAGAAAGAACAGCTGCGAGCAAATACCGCTCTTATAGAAAAACAAATCAAAAATGTAGGTAAGCTCATTGTTACAGAAGGCAATTATGCACAAGTCTTTACTTATGAAGATTCAAAAAAATTCTATGTAGATGTACTATCTGCTACAAAAAAAGCACTGGTTGTTGTAAATGCAGAAGCAACCATCGCCTACGATCTTTCTAGGGTTACTACAGAAATCGATGAGCTCACAAAAACTGTTCGCATTACTAATATTCCAGAACCTGAGTTAAAGATTAATCCTAATATAGAATATTATGATGTGCAACAAGACTACCTCAACCAGTTTAATGCTCGAGACTATAATATTATAAAGTCACGCGTACAAAATAGCCTTGAAAAGGAAATTAAAAATTCTAACCTGTATACAAATGCACAAAACAGACTCATCTCAGAGCTTTCTAAAATTTATCTTCTTACTAGCTCGCTAGAATGGACGCTAGAGTATAATGGCAATATTATAGATGAAGCAAACCCTATTAAACCTTAACAAACCAGTTTTATAAAATAAAAACGCATCATAAAGTGAATCTCTATGATGCGTTTTTAAGTATATTAAAAATGACTTATGCGCTTACTGTTTGCTTATTACCGTTTACAATAATATCTAGTGCTTCTCCGCTCATAAGTGTAAATGCCGTCTCACTTTTATTGACCTCAACCTTAAGAATCTGTCCTCTAAAATTTACTTTAAAAGAATAAGCTTCCCATGCATCTGGGATTTTAGTTTCAAAAGATAGCGTATCATTTTTCACACGCATTCCCCCAAAACCTTCTACCACACTCTGCCAGGTTCCAGCCATACTCGTGATATGTAAACCTTCTTCTACTTCTTTATTATAATCGTCTAGATCAAGCCTTGATGTGCGTAAGTAGAATTCATATGCCTGATCCATTCTTCCTAGCTTAGCTGCTTGTATAGCATGCACACATGGCGACAGCGAACTTTCATGTACCGTAAATGGTTCATAAAAATCGAAGTGCTTTTCTAGATTTTCTTGAGTAAAGTGGTCCTCAAAGAAGTAAAAACCTTGTAATGTATCTGCTTGTTTAATGTAAGGCGAACGCAAGATGCGATCCCAAGACCATTTTTGATTAATAGGTCGGTTTGATTTTGGTAAATCTGCTACGGTGATTAACTCTTTATCTAAGAAACCATCTTGTTGTAAGAATACGTCATGCTCTTCAGAATATGGGAAATACATTTGATCTGCAGTAGATTTCCAAGAGAGCATCTCGTCATAAGACAAATGAGTTTTACCAGATATACGTGACCAGTCCTGCTTTTGAGTATCTCTTATCAATTCAGCTTTCGCGAAAGCGAACTCCATACACCACTTTGCAATATAGTTTGTAAACCAGTTATTGTTTACGTTGTTTTCATATTCATTAGGCCCTGTAACTCCTAGAATCACATAGGCATTCTTAGCTTTAGAAAAAGTAGCTCGCTGTCTCCAGAAACGTGCTACAGCTATGATCACTTCTAGCCCCATTTCTGGAATATAAGTAGTATCGCCTGTGTAGCGTTCATAGTTATAAATAGCATATACCATAGAGCCGTTACGGTGTATTTCCTCAAAGGTAATCTCCCACTCGTTATGGCACTCTTCCCCATTCATTGTGACCATAGGGTATAATGCCGCACCTCCTGAAAAGCCAAGCTTCTCTGCATTTTCAATGGCTTTATCCAGCTGATTATAGCGATAGGTGAGTAACTGCCTAGCTACTTGTTGATCCTTAGTCGCCATGTAAAATGGAATACAATATGCTTCTGTATCCCAATAGGTCGATCCTCCGTATTTTTCACCTGTAAATCCTTTAGGACCTATATTAAGGCGGCTATCTTGTCCCGTGTATGTCTGATTGAGATGAAAGATATTAAAGCGTATACCTTGTTGCGCCTTTACATCACCATCTATGGTGATATCAGACATTTCCCAAGTTTGTGCCCACGACTCTTTTTGAAGTTGTTGTAAGGCTTCAAAACCAATTGCAGCTACTTCATTAATTACTGTCGTAGCAGCATTTACAAGATTATCTTGCTCATGATTAAGGCTACTTACATAACCTCCTAATTTATGAATACTGAAGGTTTCTCCTTGAGAGATTTCTGTTTCATAAATGTGCCCAATATATGTTTCTGTGGCATTAGTACGCTTTCGCGAAAGCGCAACTTTTCTACCATCTATATTAAAGCTATTATGCATCATAGTGCACACGTGGAATTCTGTTTTCATGGTGTGTGACGTAATAAAAGCCATATCACCATCCTCTGAAACCTCTAGCGTGTTCCAGAACTTATCATCCCAATTAGAATCTTCATTAGTAATGCCGCTATCTAAATACGGCTCATAACTTATAGTTGCATCCTCATTAATAGGTGTTACTTCGTAGTTAATAGCACCTACCTCATCCATCTTCATACTCAAAAAGCGTGTAGACTTTACTGCAACCTCTACATCATTTTGTAAGGTCGCTTTAAAGCTTCTGTACAATACACCGCTTTTCATATCAAGCTCGCGACGGAAATCTTTTACCTCTTTACACGTATGTAAATCTAGGCCCTCACCATTTACTGTTACTTTTATACCTATCCAGCTAGGAGCATTGAGCACCTTTGCAAAGTATTCTGGGTATCCATTTTTCCACCAGCCTACGCGGGTTTTATCTGGATAATACACACCTCCTATATAGCTTCCTTGAAAAGTGGCTCCGCTATAATCTTCTTCAAAATTTGCGCGTTGTCCCATGGCTCCATTACCAAGTGCCATCAAGCTTTCTGAAGACTTTACATTATCCGGATTCCATCCCTCTTCTATAATGGACCAATGATTTGGTGTGATATAATCTATATGCATACTCTCAATAAAATTTTAAACAATAATGCTCTACTTACAAATTGGCACTGTAAACCGTTTACTTAAATAACTGTTGTGCTATAGTACTCTTATGCTTCAATAAGTGAGGATAAAAATGCGTCACTCATTTCTGTAAAGTCTGTAAATACATAATCTGCTTCATGTAATACATCTTTTTCTCCTATACCTATACTTACCATCCCAGCGGCATTTGCTGCTTGTACTCCCGCAATAGAATCTTCAAAAACGATACAATCTGTACGTTCTATTTTTAAAGCCTCTCCTCCTTTTAAAAATACTTCTGGATCTGGCTTTGCAGCCGTCACATCATTACCATCAACTATAGCTTCAAATTTCTGTATGAGATTGAGCTTTGTTAAGATAGGCCTAGCGTTTTTGCTAGCACTTCCAAGAGCTACACCTTGATTCTTTTCATGTAAAAAATCAAGTACGCGCACAACGTCTGGAAGAATCTCACTATCATCCATCGCTTCTATATACTTGAGATATTCTTCATTCTTCTGTATAAGCCAGCGTTCTTTTTGTTCTTCTGTAGCCTGGTAAGAAGCTAGATCTAAGAGGATTTCAAGTGAGCGCACGCGGCTTACTCCCTTAAAAAGTTCGTTCTGCTCTTCGGTGAAATCAAAGTTCATTTCTTTGGCAAGATTACGCCATGCGAGGTAGTGAAACTTTGCTGTATCTACGATGACTCCATCTAGGTCAAATAGGAATGCTTTCTTTTTCAATGTTAAGTTATTTTCGTGCGTATTGCTTTTTAATGAAAGGCAAACGCTTGTGTTGATTTTCATTTTTTCGCGAAAGCGATACTATTTAATTCGCTTCGTACTTTCTCGTTCTACAAGGCTCGTTTCTATGTAAGCCGTTGTGTACTCTTCTATCTCCTCTTCCGGACGTTCTAGTTTATTAATGAGAAGCTCTGCTGCCTTACGCCCCATTTGCTCACCGTGCTGACTTACCGTAGTCAAGCTAGGTACAAAATGCTTAGACAACTCACCATCTGAGAAGCTCACAATACCAACGTCATTAGGAATTGATTTACCTGCCTCCATGATATACTTTGCAGCAGTTACTGCAAAAATCTCATTTATGGTAAACACGCCATCTATATCTTTTCCCTTTAAGAAATGCTTGATGCGCGCCATAGTCTTATCATTAAGATCATCTATTGCGTCTAACTTTAAAATAAGATCTGTGTCTATTTTTATTCCTGCAGACTCTAGTGCTTCTATGTAGCCTTTGGTTCTTAGTTTCCCTACTGTTATGTAGTCGTCTGTAGTTATAATTGCAATTTTTTTACATCCTGTTCTTATAAGATGATTAACTCCTAGTTTTGCACCTTCCCTATCATCTATGAGTACTTTATCACATGGGATTTCATCCACAATACGGTCAAACATTACGACTGGCATTCCTTGATCAATAGCCTCTGTAAGGTGTCTAAAGTCATCCTTTTGCATAGTCTCCTTAGACAGAGATAGGATGAAACCGTCTGTACTTCCATTTGCGAGAAGTTCCATATTAAGAACTTCCTTGTCAAAATCATTATTTGACAGCGTTATAATTACATTATAATTATGCTCCCTAGCCATTTGCTCAACCCCTCGTATCACCGTGGTAAAAAAGTGGTGTACAATCTGTGGTATAATTATCCCAATTGTGCGCGTCTTCCTATTTTTAAGACTTAATGCAATATTATTAGGCTTATAATTATAGAGTTTTGCAAAGGCCTTGATCTTCTGGCGAGTGTCCTCACTTATCTCTGCACTATCGCGCAATGCTTTAGAAACAGTAGAGATAGAGACGTCAAGTTCTTTGGCAATTAATTTTAAGGTGAGTTTTCTTTTCATAATGGTATTGTAAAAATAGGATTACTAGTGGCTAGAGTACAATTTAGTTAAAACCTTTTGGGTACGAAAACGATGTATTCTTAATAAGTTATTATTATTTACACGAATTTGTTATTTTTCTTTCTACTTTAAAGCATTTTATGCAAAATACGAGTTTGCTTACAGCACCTTTAAAAAACACGTTTTTAGAAAAAATACAACTCATAATAAGTGTTAACTACGCTACTAATCAACTAAAACACTTAACGTTACACCATTAACGCTATATCATATATATGAAAGAAATTACAAAATGGAGTATCACAGTAGCTCTAGCCGGATTTTTATTTGGTTTTGATACTGTTGTAATAAGTGGGGCAAATTCTCCTGTTAAAGAACTTTGGAACTTATCTCCATTCATGCACGGTACCTTTATCATGAGTATGGCTTTATGGGGAACGGTAGTAGGTTCTTTACTAGGTGGTTTTCCCACCAAAATATTAGGACGAAAAAAAACGCTGTTCTGGATAGGTATTTTATTTTTTGTCTCTGCTTTAGGGTGTGCACTTACTCAAGACCCTTATACCTTTTCTGCCTTTAGATTTATAGGAGGCATAGGTGTAGGAGTATCCTCTGTGGCGGCTCCTATTTATATCACAGAAATAAGCTCGGAGTCTAACCGTGGTAAGCTAGGAGGATTATACCAATTTTGGTTAGTTTTTGGTATTCTCATAGCCTTTGTATCAAACTGGTTACTTAAAGGTGTAGATGGTGCAAACGACTGGAGATGGATGCTAGGCGTAGAAGCAATACCTGCGCTTATTTATACGCTTATGGTAATGAAGGTTCCTAATAGCCCGCGATGGTTAGTTTTACAAAAGAAAGACGATGCAGCAGCGATGCTCGTGCTGCAAAAAATATATAATGGAGCCGCTTCTGCACAACAACGACTTGAGGAAATTAAGCTAGACTTACAACAAAAAACAAGTTCAGAAAATCTATTTCAAAAAAAGTACTCACGCATTTTATGGCTAGGATTTCTCATAGCATTTTTTAATCAGTTATCTGGAATCAACTTTGTGCTATACTACGCACCTCAAATTCTAGAGCAGGCAGGGCTAGGAGGAGCCGAGTCACTATTCAATTCCATCTCTATAGGAATTGTAAATCTTATATTCACTTTTATAGGAGTGCGTTTACTGGATAAATTAGGAAGAAAACAGCTTATTATTATAGGTTCCATAGGCTACATCATAAGCCTAGTTATGGTAGGTATATGTTTCCAGATGGAGCTAAGCGCTACACTACTACTTATATTTATTTGCACATTTGTTGCATCACACGCTATAGGTCAAGGAGCTGTAATATGGGTATTTCTCTCAGAAATATACCCAAATCGCGTGCGAGCCTATGGTCAATCATGGGGAACAAGTACCCATTGGGTATTTGCAGCTATCATTACACTCGTGACACCATTCTTTATAGATGATAAAGAAGGGATCATGAGGGACAATCTTTGGAATATTTATTATTTCTTTGCAGGTATGATGGTACTCCAATTGATATGGGCAATTATATACATGCCAGAAACAAAAGGACGTACCTTAGAAGAATTAGAAAAAGACCTCGTAGACCATGCCAAATAATCCACTTAAAGTTGCCTGTTATGGCGAAATCCTCTGGGATGTATTTCCAGATAAAAAACACCTAGGTGGCGCTCCACTCAATGTGGCATTGCGCTTACACTCTTTTGGAGTAGATGTAGCTATGATTTCCACACTAGGTAATGATGCTTTAGGCAAAGAAGCACTTGCCGAGATTAAAGAGCTTGGCCTAAAGACCAAAAATATTCAACGCAATGATAAACCTACGGGTCAAGTAACCGTTGCTCTTGATAAGAAAGGTGTTGCTTCTTATGAGATAGGAGACAATGCTGCTTGGGATGCAATTGCATGGACAGAAGATAATGTAGCAGCAGTCACAAATGCAGACGCCTTGATAATAGGCAGTCTCGTTTTTCGCGAAAGCGTAAATCTAGACGCTATGCTACTTGACACAGAAGAAGAGATTACACCTCCGGTAAATCTGGAAGCGATAGAGGTACTCATAGAACGATCTAAGTTTACAGTTTTTGACTTAAATCTTCGTGCTCCCCATTACGATCTTGAAGTCGTTGTAGGGCTTATGGAAGCGGCCGATATGATAAAGCTCAACGATGAAGAGCTAGAGCTTGTTGTACTAGCAATGGGTATAGAGGCCGAGACGCTGGAAGATGAGCTCAAAATGCTTAGTGCAATGACAGAGACTCCTACCGTTTGCGTTACACTAGGTTCAGAGGGAGCGATGTTACTACATAAAGGTGGCATCCACACTCAAGTAGGTTTTAAAACTAAAGTGGCAGACACCGTAGGCGCAGGAGATAGTTTTCTAGCAACCCTAGTCTTCGGTTTATTATCTGGAGAAACGGCAGATGATGCACTTGAGGTAGCCTGCGCTATGGGTAGCCTAGTCGCTAGTAAAGCTGGTGCAAATCCAACAGTGCATAATGATGAAGTAAATGACTTACTTGATGATGTTTAGTAATTACGCTTTCGCGAAAATTTGAATTCAACACACTTAGTACGCATACAAAACAACAAAGCCGACTTTTTAAAGTCGGCTTTGTTGTTTATAATGTGAAAGTTTATTGCAAAAGAAAACCTCCCAATTTCTTGAGAGGTTTTTGTACGGGCGAGAAGACTCGAACTTCCACACCGTGAGGCACCAGATCCTAAGTCTGGCGTGTCTACCAATTCCACCACGCCCGCATTTCAATACATCGTCACGTAATAACTTCGTAACGGGGTGCAAATATAATACTTTTTTTCAATCTCAAAATAAATAATTAAAAAAAATAACATTTTATTTCCGCATTTTAGGAGGACACTAGAAGATTTGAGCGCTAGATTATTGACTATGAGTTAAATGAAAAAATTACCTAATAGTCAGATTTTCTGAAAATACAACAAGTGTATCTGTCCCACTTCCTGTTAATCGTTGCGCGTATATTTCTATAAAATCTCCACTGTCCATAGTAACAACAGTATTTATAGATACAGACTGTATTTGTGCATCACTTACAATGAGCACTAGAGCATCTGAGTCATCTACTACAACGCCATTTTTTGCAATAATAAAACTATAAAAGTTATCTGCAGCGCCTGAGACGCGCACGGATAATGATGCACTAACTTGAAAATTTCTAATTTTCTTACCTTCATATATCAATCTATTATTTGCCGTATTTGACTGAAAACGAAATAACTCCGTATTATCAAAAGCTCCATTACCTACTATTGGAACCGCTGTACTACTAGTTATGCTTTGAGAAAATCCAGTAGTTATTGCCGAAGTACTGTAAAAATTGGCAGTAGACTGATCATCAGTCTCTGTAGGAATACCTGAACAGTTAACATTCCAGTCTGTAGTAAAACTAAAATCTGTATAACTTCCAGCAGTATATCCAGACACTAATGTTCCGGCACCTACAAAGCTTAGTCCATTTAAACTAGCCTCATTTACGATTGTAGGGTTTGCACTTACATCTATTCCTACTTCACCTGCGTCTGCCTCTATCCTACCACTAGCAATTTGAAAATTATCAAAAGTTCCTGAAACAGTTGCAAATGTTCCTGAATTAGAAGTAGTCCAAAAAACATTACTCATAAAAAAAGAACCAATATCAGAGAACTCAAAACCATCATTATTACCCACGTACTGTGTAATACTAAAAAAAGCTGTTCCTAGAGAATGTAATGTCCCCATAGTACTAGCTCCAGTAAACACAGTGCTATTAACAAGTAATAGGTCTGACCCTGTTCCTGTAATATCAAAAACAGGAGCGCTTCCTCCTGATATGGTGAGATTTCTTATTCTACCTGGAGCCCCTTGAAAGAGTGCTACGCCAGAAGCATTAACTAATATATCTTGTGAAGAATCAACACCTTCGATATAAGCTCCATTCATATTTATAGGAGCATTAAAAACAATGGCTCCATTGATTTCATATAGAAAATTTGAGCTCAACAAATAGCTAGACCCACCTCCGGCAGCTAGCTCTTCTGCCAGATCAGATATATCCTTGACTAGCTTATAATTTTCTCTAGAATTATTAATACTAACTTTTTGCCAAGCACCTCCATAGTAATAAAATGCATCCAAAGTAGTATCATATACTAATAACCCTTGGGCTGGACTTGGTATAGCCAGTCTTTGGGTAGTAGTCATTCTAGGTGTTAAAAGACCTCCTACTTCAGATTGTATATCAAGAACCGAAGAAGGGTCAGGACTAGTTGTGTTGATTCCAACCTGCGCTGTCATATCCAATGTTAAAAAACAGCCCAAAAAAGACAAAAATGTAATTGTATACCTCATGATGTTTTTGTTTAAATGTAAATTTTAACACTAATAATCACGTTGTAATTAACAATTTAATCGATGAAATACACAATATTTTATTATTTTAAATACAAATGCATTTTTATATTGATTTGTTACTAGTAATATTTTCAATAAAATTGACGATATGAACGAAAGATTTATGACTTATAAATTCCAAGCTCTTATAGAACTACTCTTATTTGTACTTTTGAAAAAATTACTATTTGATGAAAAATTCTAAAGAATATATAGCTGAACATAAAGATCGATTCTTAAACGAACTTATTGAGTTATTAAAATTACCAAGTGTAAGTGCAGATCCAGCATTTGCCTCCTCTACTAAAGAAACAGCACAAACTGTAGCACAGAGTTTACGTGATGCTGGTTGCGATACCGTAGAAATTTGTGAGACCCCTGGATACCCAATTGTGTATGCAGAAAAGATTATAGATAAAAACTTACCTACAGTTCTCGTGTATGGTCACTATGATGTACAACCAGCAGATCCTATAGAACTATGGGATTCTCCACCATTTGAACCTGTAATTAAAAAAACAGATAAACATCCAGACGGTGCCATCTTTGCACGTGGCGCTTGTGATGACAAGGGGCAAATGTATATGCACGTAAAAGCACTTGAGTATATGATTGCAAATGATAAGCTCCCTTGCAACGTAAAGTTTATGATAGAGGGTGAAGAAGAAGTAGGAAGCGCAAACCTTGCTTGGTATGTAGAGCGTAACCAAGAAAAACTAGAAAATGATGTTATCCTTATTTCTGACACAGGGATGATTGCAAATGATATTCCTTCTATTACAACAGGTCTACGTGGCTTGAGCTATGTAGAAGTAGAAGTTACAGGACCTAATCGTGACCTTCACTCTGGCCTTTATGGTGGTGCCGTAGCAAACCCTATTAATGTCTTATCAAAAATGATTGCTTCACTACACGATGAGAATAATCACATCACAGTAAAAGGCTTTTATGACAAGGTAGAAGAACTCACACAGGCAGAGCGCGATAAAATGGGTGAAGCACCCTTCTCACTAGATGAGTATAAAAAAGCGCTAGATATAGACGCTGTGTATGGAGAAAAAGGTTACACTACAAACGAGCGCAACTCTATACGCCCTACCCTAGACGTAAACGGTATCTGGGGAGGATATACTGGAGAAGGAGCCAAAACAGTGATTGCAAGCAAGGCATATGCAAAAATATCAATGCGACTAGTCCCACACCAAGAGTGGGAAGAAATCACAGAACTATTTAAAACGCATTTTGAAGGTATTGCTCCCGCAGGAGTAAAAGTTAAGGTAACACCACATCACGGAGGTCAAGGTTATGTCACTCCTATAGATAATGTGGCTTATCAAGCTGCCGAAAGGGCGTATGAGCAAACTTTTGGAAAAACACCTATCCCGCAGCGTAGTGGAGGTAGTATTCCTATTGTGGCACTTTTTGAGAAAGAGCTCAAAAGCAAAACAATCCTTATGGGCTTTGGTCTCGACAGTGATGCAATACACTCACCAAACGAGCATTTTGGCGTATGGAATTACTTAAAAGGAATAGAAACCATTCCTTATTTCTACCAGTATTTTACAGAGATGAGTAAATAGTACTACATCTTATTTAATAAAAAGCGCTTTGGTAATTTACAGATTACTAAAGCGCTTTTTTTATATCAATATTTTAAAAAAACGAAGCCAGACAATAGACAGAAGCATATCCCTTACTAATATAAAGTAGGGTAATTACGCTTTCGCGAAAGCATAAAAAGTCACACTTACAGACAGTTATCTTAAAATATTTTAACTCTACACTTGTAGAATTAAAATATTATTCTACATTTGTAGAGTACATTCTAACACTGTAGAACATTATGGCACTATCCACTTCTGAAGAACAGCTTATGCAATTGCTCTGGAAACAGGAAAAGGCTTTTATGAAAGATCTCATAGAAGCATATCCAGACCCAAAGCCAGCGACCACGACAATTGCAACGTTACTTAAGCGTATGCAAGACAAGAAGTTTGTAGATTATAAACAGTACGGCCGTTCTAGGGAATACTTCCCGCTTGTAAAGAAGACAGATTACTTTTCAAAACACGTAAATGGGCTAATTAAAAATTTCTTTAACGATAGCGCTGGGCAGTTTGCTTCATTCTTTACCCGTGAGACAGATCTCTCACAGCGAGAACTAGAGGAGTTAAAACAAATCATAGATAACCAACTTAAAGCCAAAAAGAAATGATACTCATCTATCTCTTAAAAAGCGCTTTATGTTTAGGCATACTATTTGGCTTTTATAAGCTAGCGCTAGAAGGAAAAGCGATGCACCACTTTAAAAGATTTTACCTCCTGGCAAGTCTTGTGTTTTCATTTACCATACCGCTTGTAACCTTTACATACCAAGCAGCAGAAGCACCGCAGATTACTCCCATATTTCAAGAGTATGTAGAGACAGTTTCTGCTCCAAACCAAGTGCCTCAGGTTACCGAAGTAGATTACACAAACACCGTTATCTGGGGAATATACCTTCTAGGAATATTCATTTTTGGAACACGTTTTATTGTAAATCTTGTGCGCTTAAAGCGAAAGATACATCAGGCAGAGCTTCACCCTTCATCACACTTTACGCTTGCCCTCTTAGAGCAAGTGATGGTACCACACTCTTTTCTCAAGTGGATTTTTGTAAATAGACAATCATACACACAACAGGAAATAGCTCCAGAAGTACTTGCTCACGAGGCAACTCACGTGCGCCAAAAGCACTCCCTAGATATTATTGCCATAGAGTTTATACAGGTCATTTTCTGGTTTAATCCGCTGGTGTGGCTCTTTAAAAGTTCTATAAAATTAAATCACGAATTTCTAGCAGACCAAGGTGCTATAGCGGATAAAAGTAATATTGCTATATATCAAAACATACTCTTAAGTTATGCAAGCAGTACTCATCACACTGCGCTCGAGAGTCCTTTTAATTATTCATTAACAAAAAAACGTATCGTTATGTTATCACAATCATTTAGTCGTAAAAAAGTAGTGCTGCGCGCATTACTACTCATTCCAGTAGTTACAATTTGCCTACTACTCTTTAATCAAGGAATCATTGCTCAAGAAAAACCTAAAGAGCAAAAGGCACCTCAAACCTCAACCTACGCCACACAGTTTATAGAAGGTGCAGCACGTAATGGTAAAAACGCACTAGTTATAGAGGTGCGAAATGATAGTATCTATATAAATGGACAATATAGTCCGCTTGACAGCTTTCGCGAAAGCATAGATAACATCACTGTACAGTGGACAAAAGAAGAGTATGCAGAGCCTGTGAGGTCTATGATTTTTAAAGGCAACTCAGAAGAGTTTATTAAAAAAGCAGAAGCAGTTTTTAGACAAACGCAATTGTATAAGGCAAATAACAGTTTACGCCTTATCCCGCCAGCGCCTCCTGCTCCACAAGGTCAATTACCTCCACCGCCTCCACCACCATCGGCAGAGGAGTATTTGGTAAGAATGAGAAAACTAGGCAGTCTATTTATATATGAAGAAAAGGAAATATCATTTGACAAAGCTGTAGCGTTAGTTAATAGCAATACATACAGTGTAAAAACACCATTTCCATATACAAATCCTCCTAAAACATTTATCTCTAGCATATCTCAAGGCGATAACTCTGCAGAATCAAATAAAAAAAATAAAGCCACGAAGACAGAAATCAACACCTACAATAAACTAGCAAAAAAATACAATTCAAATCCTGAAGGAATTGTAAGAGCAGAAGAAGTCGGTCAGGTATATGAAATTTATGATAAAATGACTTCTGCACAGCGAGAGAAGGCCGTTGCATTTCCTAAACTACCGCCACCTCCACCGCCTTCAGCACCTAAAATGAATAAAAACCAATCCTTTCCTATAAACCAAAAAAGCAATCATTTTGAAGTTAAAGCAAGTTATGATGAAGATGGTTCTTTATCAAAAAACGTCGAAGAGCATGCCCTAAGTGGCGGCACCTTTGAATTTGAAGGAAAAGAAATCTCAAAAGAAGAAGCGATACTTAAATCTAAGGAACCTAATATTACCACGGAGACTTCTACCCTACATAATAAAATGATTATCCATAAGGATCTATTTCAAAATAAAGTACTCTACTACTATAATGACAAGTTACTCTCATATGACGAGATGATTGAATTATTTGAAAACCCTTTGTATACTATGCAGCTCATTTCAAGAGGTTCTAACAAAGAGAAACAGTCTTTCAAATTTGTGAAAATCAAAGAATAATTACAAGCTACACTTCACACAGCTTATTTCTTAAAACAAAGCCAATAGCAAAGCCATTAATACAGATATATGTAGCTTTGCGGCAATGGATTATAAAAAGGAATTAAGCTGTTTTTTTTACGACTATTTCATGGTCTGGGGAATATCTGATGATATTGCTAAATATCTGAATGCCCTTATTTTAGGCATTCTCCTTATTATTTTAGTTTTTTTAGTTGACAGGCTTTTCCGCAAGATCTTGAGGACTATTGCTTACCGCTTTTCAAAAGGATCAAAAACTAATTTTGATGACCTTCTTATTGAAAATAGGGTCCCACGTAGATTAGCCCATATTTTACCTCTGTATCTTATGTTGGGTTTTCTACCTATTGTCTTAACAGATTTTCCAGATGCAAAACGCATATTCTCTACACTTCTTACGCTCATAGGTATTATACTCGCTTTGCGTATTATACGTGCGTTTCTTCATACTTTACGAGATTATTTTAAAACAGTTCCAGGCCTTAGAGACAAGCCTATAGATAGTTACATACAAGTATTTATGATTATCGCATGGATTCTTATGACTTTCTATGCTATAAGTTTGCTTACAGATGTTTCTATAGGTGCTGCCTTAGGAACTTTTGGAGCAGCATCTGCTATTATTCTTCTTATTTTTAAGGATACTATTCTTGGTTTTGTTGCTAGTATTCAAGTTGCCATAAATGATATGGTGCGCATAGGTGACTGGATTACTTTTGAAAAATTTGGCGCAGATGGTGATGTGATTGAAATCAATCTTTCTACTGTAAAAGTGCAAAACTTTGATATGACTATTACTACTATCCCTACCTACTCTCTTATTTCAGATTCTTTCAAGAACTGGAGAGGGATGACAGATAGCCCTGGACGTCGTATCAAAAGGTCGTTATTAATTAAGCAAGACAGCATCAAATTTTTATCTAATGATGATATAGAGAGACTCAAAAAGATTGGACTAGTATCTAGTTACTTGACTAATATGCAGGGCAAACTAGACAGACTCAATGCAGATGATGATATTGACCGATCTTTACAAATAAATGGTGTAAACCTTACTAATATAGGGCTCTTCCGCAAGTATATGGAGACTTACATCCAAAATCACAGCGCCATTAATAAAGAAATGCTTCTTATGTGTCGCCAGCTTGCGCCTACCGCTCAAGGTGTTCCTCTTGAGGTATACTGTTTTAGTAAAGATAAAGTTTGGGAGAATTATGAATATATCATGGCAGACCTTTTTGACCATTTTCTAGCTGCCGTATCTTACTTTGATTTGGAATTATTTGAATACCCAAGTGGTGACAATTCTCCAAAATTTATTGACTCTTCAGATTTTGAGTAGGTACGCTTTCGCGAAAGCGTAAAAGAAAAACACTGCAACATTTTATAATTTATACAGTCTCTATGTTATAGAGACTGGTACTCGTGTGCGCTACTCTGAAAAGTGATACATACGAAAAGCAGCCAAAGCATCGTTCTATACACCATACACATCATCAATCATCTTGCTGAACTTCAATCACCCAGCGACTATTAAATAAACGAACCGTACTATGATTCAATCTTTCTTTATTCTTTGCTCTGGAGCAGATCGTGACGTGCTGGACACCTGCTCTCGCGGCGAAAAAAACAAATATGCAGGTATAGGTGCTACTGTATTTTTTACGGCAATTCTTGCAACCATTGCTGCTACTTACGCACTATTTACAGTATTTGATAATGTATATAGAGCTTTGCTATTTGGTATGCTATGGGGCTTAGTTATCTTTAATCTTGATCGCTTTATTGTCTCTACACTTAAGAAACGTGACCAGTGGTGGAAAGAATTTGGGATGGCAGTGCCTAGACTTATTCTTGCGGTCATTATCGCTGTAGTAATCTCAAAACCACTAGAACTTAAAATCTTTGAGAAAGAAATAGACCGCGTGATACTCAGTCAAAAAAATGAGTTTACCGTTCAAAATCAAGGAGAGATACTCGCGCAGTACACCCCAGAAATCAATAAACTGGATGACCAAATAGCTGCTGCAAAACAGGAAATCGCTACCAAAGAAACAGAAGTAAATAACCTTTATGAAATTTACATAGACGAGGCCGAAGGCACTGCTGGGACAGAACTTCTAGGCAAAGGACCAGTATACCAAGAAAAACGAGACAAACACGATGCCGCTCTTACAGAACTCGCACTTCTTAAAACCACAAATGCAGAAAAGATAACTCAAGCCGAAGCCCAGAAAACACTGCTACGTGATGAGTTCAATACTGCTGTAAGCACGAGTCAGCCCATTATAAATAACTTTGACGGTTTAATGGCGCGCATAGATGCGATGAAAGAACTCCCGTGGATGCCTTCTCTTTTTATTTTCTTACTATTTCTTGCGATAGAGACAGCTCCCATATTTTCTAAGCTTATCTCGCCTATGGGTGAGTATGATATAAAACTTGCAGACCACGAACTCACCATTAAAGAATGGAGCGCACAAAAAGCTTTGCAACGTAAAATACTAACAGAGACAGATCACATTGTAAATGATCGCGTGTATACAGACATCGCTCAAGATGAAGAGCTATACAACTACAAGAAAAAAATGGCCAAAGAAATTATGAAACGCCAGCAAGATGCCTTTTACAGACGGCAAACTAAAATTTTAGGATAACGAATTTGATTCTTTTTTCTAAGATGAATATTAGGTAGAATACTTACAAATGCAAGTTGCTAGAAGGTAAAGCGCATCTGTACATCGATTTCTTCTTCTTTTACAGCTTTTGCGGCATCCTTCTTTTTGCGGTCTTCGGTATTAAGATTAGATAAAGAAATGCCTAAGAGACGCACGCTATTTTTCATTTTCTCTTGATAGAGCAAATCCTTTGCGGTTTCTAAAATAATTTCCTTTGACCGCACATAGAGCTCCAGTGTTTTAGACCGAGTTTGTAATGTAAAGTCTGAGTACTTTATTTTTAGAGTGATTGTTTTTCCTGCGACTTTACTTTTAGCGAGACGCTTCTCAACCTCTTCGGCGATAAGATCTAGTTTTTCAAGCATAAAGACTTCAGAAGTGATGTTTTCAGAAAAGGTACGCTCGGCGGCTAGTGACTTTCTAATACGGTTAGGTCTCACCTCACTATACTGGATTCCACGCACGATATCGTAATAATAAGCACCACTCTTCCCGAAGTTTTCAGAGAGATATTCCTTAGATTTCATCTTCATATCCATGCCTGTAAAGATGCCATGTAAGTACATCTTCTCGGCAGTCTTCTTCCCTATACCGTAAAATTTTCTAATATCTAATTTCTCAAGAAACTCAATAACTTCCTCTGGCGGGATTGTCTTTTGGCCGTTAGGCTTATTAATATCGCTGGCAACCTTGGCAATAAATTTATTGATGCTTATTCCAGCACTCGCATCTAGTCCTGTTTTTTCTTTAATGCGTTGTCGTATCCACGAGGCAATAACAGTTGCGCTAGGCATTCCTACTTTATTTTCGGTAACATCTAGGTAGGCTTCATCCAGTGATAACGGTTCTACAAGATCTGTAAACTCATAAAAAACCTCTCGTATCTGTGCCGAAATTTCTTTGTACCTGTCAAAATTGGTCTTCACAAAGATGAGCTCGGGACATAGCTTTCGCGCAAGCGCACCTGCCATTGCAGAGCGTACTCCATATTTACGAGCTTCATAACTCGCTGCACTCACTACACCTCGCTCTCCACCACCACCTACAGCAATAGCTTTACCGCGTAAATCTGGATTATCCAGCTGCTCTACAGATGCATAAAATGCATCCATATCTACGTGAATTATCTTTTTTATTGGGAGCTCAGACATTGTATGCAAGGTACAAAGTACTCAGAAAGTTTTGCACTATAAATCGTAACTTTGAGTATGTCAAAAACAGCAATCGTACTCGGCGCCACAGGACTTACCGGTGGCTTACTAACAGAATTACTTATAAAAGATGCTACGTTTTCTAAAGTGAAAATCTTTACAAGGCGGCCTACCTCTTTTACACATGAAAAGGTAGAAGAGATTATCTGTGATTTACTAGACACGAGTACCTTCAAGGAGCAATTTACAGGTGATGTTATTTTTTGCTGCATAGGCACAACGAAGGCCCAAACGCCAGATAGAGATAAGTATCGCGCTATAGACTACGGCATCCCGATTGAAACGGCACAACTGGCAAAGCAACACGGGATAGCAAGTTATATGGTCATTTCTTCGGCGGGAACTTCGGCTAAGAGTCCGTTTTTCTATGTGCGCACAAAAGGTGAGATGGAGCGCGACTTGAGTAAGGTAGGAATTGAGAACACGTACATTCTTAAACCGGCTTTTATAAATGGCCGCCCAGATGACGCTCGCAAAGGCGAGAAAGCTCTCAAAATGATGATGGCCGTTATGGACTTCTTTATGGTAGGACCGCTCAAAAAGTGGAAGTCTACACAAGCAAAAGATATTGCTAGAGCAATGGCACAACTCGCAAAACAAACAGTAACCCACACAGACATCACAAATATTGAGATTAAAGAATTAAGCAGTGCCTACCACGTTTAACCACATTACCGTTCCCTCCCAAGACCTTAAAGCGGCGATTGCATTTTATACAGGCATTGGAATGCAACTTATTGAGCACGAGCCTCAGCATCACGCACATTTTGAAAACAAGGAGCACGAAGTCATTTTTACAGCTTATTATAACCCAAAGCTTCCAGAACAACCCGTAACCGTTTACTTTGAAACAGACGGTATTGAGGTGTTTGAATTACGCTTTCGCGAAAGCGTACTCAGCCCCACAATACACAGAGACTGGGGTGGTAAAGACTTAACACTGCAAGATCCCGATGGGAATCATGTAGTGCTTTACCAAAAGGACACCCCTACTACGGTAACTCCCTGGCAAAAATAAACGCTATGAACCTCAACCAAATCACCGTACCGTCACTAGATCTTGCAACTTCCATTGCTTTTTATGAGCTATTGGGATTGCGTCTTATTGTAAAAGCCTTGCCACATTATGCACGCTTTGAGTGCCCAGAGGGAGATGCTACGTTTTCTATACATCTTGTAGATGATTTACCTGCAGGTGCTGGAGTAACGGTATATTTTGAAACAGAGCGTTTAGACCAAGAAGTGGCACGATTACAAGGGGAGAATGTTACTTTTGACCTATTGCCCACAGACCAGCCGTGGTTGTGGCGAGAGGCAAGACTTAAGGATCCAGATGGAAATCAAATTATTCTTTACTACGCTGGTGATAATCGCAAAAATCCGCCGTGGCGCATTAACTAAAGGCTAGATATAACAGCAACATTATGTTAGAAATAGAACGAAAATTCCTAGTAACCTCAGCAGCTTTTAAAGATATTGCTCAAAAGGCAACTCGCATTACTCAAGGATATCTAAGTACAGATCCTGAGCGTACTGTAAGAGTGCGAATCAAAGGCGAGAAAGGCTTTCTTACCATTAAAGGAAAATCAAACGATAGCGGTACTACGCGCGTAGAAGTAGAAGAAGAAATCGCAGTAGACAAGGCGCAAACGCTTCTATCACTTTGTCTTCCCGGAGTTATAGATAAAACACGTTACGAGTATACCGCAGGTAATCACACCTGGGAAATAGATGAGTTTTATGGAGAAAACGAAGGGCTCATCGTTGCCGAAATAGAACTCAACGCTGAAAAAGAAGATTTTACAACACCAGAATGGATAGGTCAAGAAGTGACAGGAGATAACAAATATTACAACTCGCAGCTATCTAAGAATCCTTTTAAAAATTGGTAATATGAAAATTACATTCACTTTCTTAGCACTCGTACTACTATTAAGTTGTCAATCTAAGGTTGAGAAAAACACTAGCACAGTCACAGCTTCACCTAGTAAAGCACAACAAATTGCAGATCTTAAGGCCAATGGTTTTGAGATATTCGATTATTACGATAATGATATTCAGGACACGGTAATTATGCAAAAGTATTTTCTAGCTTTTCTCAATACGGGACCTAATAGATCACAAGATGAGGAAGAAGCTACAAAGATTCAAAGAGGACACCGCACACATCTAGGTCGTATGTACAAGCTAGGCTATGCAGATATATCTGGACCTCTTGAAGATAGCTTAGGTATTACACAGGGAATTACAATTTACAATGTCCCAAACCTTGCTACAGCAGATAGTCTAGTACGCCTAGATCCCGCAGTACAAAGTGGCAAGCTTGTGGTAGACATAAAACCGCTTTGGGCTGGAAAAGGCTTTGCTTTGAGATAAACATTACCCTCTAGAAACCTCAACTTGCTTCTTGAGTTCATTACCCTGAGCATCTACTACGGTAAGCACATAGGTTCCTACTTGTGGAGCAATGGCTAGTTCATGAAAAACTTCTGTACTGCCTATAAAGTTATTGTCTAAATACCAGAAGAGCTTCGTCTCTGGATTGCGATGAGCTACTTTAAGCACCACATCATTTATTTCCGAATCAAAATTCTTAGGTAAAATAACGCCATCGTTATTTTTGGGATATATAAAAACCATAGGTTGCTCCCCTGAGAATCCGCAATTGGGGAGATAGGGTGGTAACTCTTTATAATCTGGATGCTTTCCTGAATAATAAAAAGCTAATGAAGCCGGTAACGCAAAGTAATTCTTAGCCTTCATTTTATCGAGTTCATAACAATCAGAATTAACGCGATAGGTCTCACTATGATCTACATATACCTGTTTATGATATGGACAGGCAGCACTATGCTCTCCAGCAACAGGAGCCAGAATACTTTCTGTATGCGGGCAATAGACGCTCGCTTTCATTCCACTTTTTGTGCATACGTCTATTTCGGAAAGGGCATCATAAGGCGTGTCAAACCAATTACCGCTCATGGGTAAGCTACGAAGTATATCAAAAAACAATGGAGCCGCTGCTTGAATACCCGTGATGCCTGGTCTACCTTCTCCATCTGCATTTCCTACCCAAACACCTATGGCATATTGAGGTGTAACCCCAACTGCCCAGGCATCTTTAAAACCAAAACTTGTCCCAGTTTTCCAAGCTATGGGCTGCGCATCTTCATAAAACTGCCAGTTCTCCTCACCATTAGGCCTATTTACCGTACGTAAAGTTTCTAACGTATTATATATTGCTCCAGCAGAAAATACACGTGGCTCACTATGTAAATTTTCCTCTTTATTATCACAGGTAGCACAACGCTTGCGCAACGTGTATTCCTCAAATGAAGACGCCGAGTACTCACTACTCGACTTATTAAATGTATGCAGTGTGTTTGCCATTCCTGCATAGGTTTTTGTCAACTCAAACAGGCTACTCTCTGCACCACCTAGTATCATAGCAAGTCCATAATGAGAAGCCGGTTTATTAATTCCGCGTAGGTTCATTTCCTTAAGATTACCATAGAATTTATCAAGACCGTATTGTCGTAACAAACGCACAGCAGGAACATTAAGCGATCGAGCCAAAGCAACATCTGCAGCTACTGCGCCACTGTATTCATTATTAAAATTTTGTGGCTGGTAATTATTAATACTCGTGGGAATATCTGCCACCAGCGTTTTAGGTAAGAGCATGCCTTCATCTAGCATTCCGGCATATAAAAAAGGTTTCAGCGTGCTTCCTGTGCTTCGTGACTTTGTTACAATATCAACATCCTTTTGATGCGCAGCATCTGTAGGTGCGTTTCCCACATAACCCACTACTTCCTTCGTATTTACATCTATCACAACCATGGCAAGGTTGTAAATCTCATTCTGCTTTAACTGTCCGTAATGCTCTTTGGCCAGTCTATTTAATGATCGTTGCAGTGGTACTTTTATAGTGGTCTGAATGCGCTTTCCTTCAGACTCTTGTTTTATTCGCTCTACCAGATGTGGTGCTATCTGAGGTAATGGATAGGGTTTTCCTGGGAGTTTTTCAAGGAGTGACAACTCATAGGTAGTTTCATCTATTTCTCCAGTTTCCCAGAGTTTTTTAAGGAGTTCATCACGCTTTCGCGAAAGCGTAACCTCATTTTTACCCGGTCGCACCATACTAGGATTGTTAGGTAAAACAGCTAGGGCAGCCATTTGTCCCCAGCTCAAACGATCTGCTGGAAGTCCAAAATATCGCCAAGCGGCAGTCTCTAATCCTACCACATTACCGCCAAAAGGCGCGTAGGTCGCATACATATTAAGAATCTCATCTTTAGCATATCCAGCTTCGAGCCTTGTTGCCTTTATGAGTTCGACTAGCTTTTCCATGTAAGAACGTTCTGTTCCTTTTCTAGAAAGTCTAATTACTTGTTGTGTAATGGTACTGCCACCACGACGCTTATCTGTGGTGATATTTCCCCAGATTGCCTTCCCCATAGCCACGGGATTAAACCCGGGATGCGTATAAAAGTACTCATCTTCAAAAAGAAGAATACACTTCTCAAACTTTACAGGAACGCTTTCTAGCGCAGGAAAACGCCACTGCCCATCACCCGCAATACGCGCACCCAGTAATTCACCTTCTGCACTCTCCACCACCGTCGCATGCGGATCTTCAAACAATGGTGAAGGCAAGGAGAACAACCAATACATAAAAAATCCCGTCAATATAATGAGCTTGACTTTATGAGATTTTAAAAACTGTATGATGAAGGTTTTAGTCATTACTACTTCTCAATCAATACCCAATTACCTTTGTTTCTTGCATAATAATTTGCATCATACATTGCTTCTACCTGAGTGCCCGGCAAGTAATACGTACCTAAGTAACTTGCATTGAGACGTACCGTAAACGTTTTTGTGCTGGCTTTACTCATATCAAAATAAAAGTTGACTCTATCATCTCTTATATCTGTGTAGCGTGCGCTGCCTTCTGTACCGCCTTGTGCATCTGTAAAGCGTGTATTTACAATTTCCCACCCGCTTGGAAAGATTTGTGTGAGTGCGATATTATCTACATAGTCGCGACTGTTATTACTTACTGTAATTTTTGCAGTAAACTCCTCTCCTTGACGTAGCTTATTAATCGCAATAGGATTTCCTGATCCATTTACGAAGGTGGTATTCACTCTCAGATTTTTACTATCTGTGAGCTCTTTACCTAGTGGTAATTTTCCACTCAGTACTAAGCGCACAAACACAGTATTTTCTTTCTGATTTTTAAGTGTGATGCTATTCTTACCATCTTGTGTCTTGAGATCTCTGAGCGCTATGGCTTGTGGCGTGTTTATCACCACTTCCTTACCGTTTTTCATCATAGACAGCTGCATGGCTTTACCACCGTTTTTAGTCACCATTTTTGCCATCGCGAGTAACGCATAACTTGTTTCTTGCGTACTCAACCATCTATCTAACGCTAGCGTTTTGGCAATTGATATAGCCAATTCTTTTTGCTTAGCATCATTCATAACCACCATTGTTTCTAGTGCCATCGCTCTGTTTCGATATACAGAACCATAGGTGTGGTAGTCATAATTTTTGGGCTTAAAATCAATATTTGCCGTTACTGTTAGTTCGCGAGCTACTTTCTCCTGCCCCACAAGTGCATAGGCTCCTGCTAGTCTCCATTTGCTCTCGTTTGATAGGTTTCCGTTTTCGCGCAAACGGTTCATTGCCGCAAGATCTGGTTGTCCAGCTAGAGCAAGGGTATATAAACGATATGCTTGCATTAAGGTGGCATTATAGGCATACTGCCCTGATCGCCACTCGCGGGCTGCTTTTTTCTGGAAGCGCAACCAGTTACTCATAAAAGTAAGTGGCAATGCATAGCCTTTCTTTTGTGCTTCTATCATAAAATGACCTGCGTAGCTTGTGCCCCAGTCATCTGCTTGAGATTCTCCTTGCCAGTAACCAAGACCACCGTCTGCATTCTGGAATCTTCCTAGACGGGTAATTCCATTTTTGATGTGTTCTTGTGACTCGGCTTTTTGCTCATAAGTCAGATCAAAAATATCACTCAAGAATAATTGCGGAAATACGCCAGACGTAGTTTGCTCTACACAACCGTGTGGATAGCGTATCAAATATTGCATACGCTTTGTAAAATCCATAGGTGGTAATGTCGAAAATTCTAAAGCGCTTTCATTTGTTCCTGCTACACCAAAGGTTGAATAATCAATGGTAAGATCTCCGCTAGCGTCTAGTTCATAATCGGTTACTTGTTGCGTGATAGGGTTTGGATTTTCTACATCGATTTCTACTTCATAGGTTGCACGTTCTCCGTGACCTTCTACAATAATCTGTACCGTTTGCACTCCTGTTGCGGCTTGCATATCAAACTCAAATGGCACTATTTTTTCTCCAACTTGCGTGAAATTTACCGTTTTCACATTCCCGTCAGACGCTTTAAAAGCTTCAGAAGTTTTTATCGTAATCTTAGCCTGCTTGATTTTACTTTCCATGGCAAACACGGTAACGGGTAAAGTCACGTGCTCTCCCGGAGATAATTTTCGCGGAAGCGAACCTAGCACCATCAATGGTTTACGGACAGCCACCGTTTTGTCTGATTTACCGTAAGCGCTTTTTGTGGCATCTCCAGCAATTACCATCGCACGTACAGAGCCTACATAATTTGGCATTTTTATAGTGTGTGATTTTGTTTCATTTTCGCTTAAAGCGAAAGGACCTAAAAAGCTAACAACGGGTTTAAAACGTTCTGCTTTTCGGTTTTTGGCAGCACTTCCTGCATCACCTCCACCTATTGCATAAATATTATCTACACTACCCGAGTATGCACCTATTACATAATCATACATGTCAAACGACTTTACTCCAAGCGCTTCCCTACTATAAAAATGCTTGTGAATTTCTGGCGTTTGAAATCTCGTAAGATCTAGCAAGCCGTCATCTACCACAGCGATGGTGTAAGTCATTGCTTTGCTGTTTTTCTCACTTACCTTTATCGTATAATTATCTTCTGGTTTGAGAACATCTGGCATGGATATTTGTGGTTGTAACACCGTATTAACATCCTCTACAAGCAACGGAATCACACCGTATAACCTGATAGGCAAATCATTTGCCGACTGTTCATGAGGCTGCAATAATGCAATGTTTACATACACATTAGGAGCCATCTCTGAGGTAACAGGAATACGTACTTCCGTTTCTCCTTTGACCGCATCTACCCAGTACGTTTCTAGTACGTTTGTACCATTTTCAATACTTACGAGCGCTCTTCCAGCCGACGATGATGGGAATTTAATGATGGCTTTTTCTCCTACATTATATTTCTCTTTATCTGCAGAAAACACGAGCATCTTTGCACTCTCAGGATCACTTTGTAAACCACTCCAGTTTCTATAAAAATATGCGATGCGTCCCGTGGCGTGACCACTCTCTGGGTCTAAAATTCTAATGAGATAACGACCGCTTTCTTTTTCTGGAATATTTACATTAAAACTTGTTTTTCCATTTGCTCTAGAAGTAACCGTGAAGTTTTGCACGGGCGTGTGCACAGTGCCTGTCTCGTAGCTTGAGTAATTGTCATTATTACGGTTCCACCACCAGCGCCATTCCATTTTAAAGACTTTTACTTCTAGCTTACGATTGCCCGCTGAATTTCCTTGTGCATCTGTTGTCGCAAGATCAAATGCTGTATTCTCATCTGTATAATAGCTGCCGTAGGCTCTACTTTCTGGTGAGCGTAAGCCTACAAAATGTTCAAAAGGCGACACATCTTTACTAACGACATCTAGTGAAAAATCACCACCACCTTCATATGCTTTTGTTACAAACGTAGCTTTAAGCATTCCTGGAGCGCGCTTACTGAGTTCTAATTTCTTATTGATTTTAGTACTTCCCTCATTATCTAGTTTACCATCTAGCACATTAATTTCTACCTCATCAAAACGACGGATAGGATCATAAAAATTATATTTAGGAAACTTCTTGAAACCGCTATTTGAACTGCGGATGGTAGCGTCACTTACAATTTTGAGATTGCGTGCTGGTGCTCCGTGGAGCCATTTTACGGTTGCAGTACCTTCTATACTACCACTTGCATCTAGTATTTCATCCTTAAATTCTAAATTAACCTTGAGTCGGTTAGGCTTTATAGTTTCTACTTTAAGAGACTTATAAAATGTTGCTCCTCCTACAGAGATGGTCGCATTATAATTTCCAGTAGGAGCCGTTTGTATTGTTGGGACAGGGAAATAGTAAAAATTATTAAGCGAGCGTTCATTACTTTGAGATGTTCCCACTTTACTTGTGAGTACCTTTCTGTACATCAACTTCCCTCTAGGGTCTGTAACTTCAAGTTTTACTGGATGATCTTTAGGCAACGGATTTGCTTTATCGTCTAGTGTAAATGTAAGATGTATCGTATCTCCTGGACGATGCACACCGCGTTCTAAATATGTAAACCCCTTAAGACCTTTTTCTAACTGGTTACCAGAAATATCAAACTTACTCATAGACAGACTATGCCCGTCTTCTAGTTTTAAATATGCATAATTGTTATCCTTTACTGCTATGGCAAACACAGGAAAACCTTTTGGTGTAACTCTTGCTATCCCTGTCGCATCTGTAGTTACAGTACCTATAGCTTGTTTCTGGTAGTTATATAATGTGATCTTTGTATTTGCTTCTGGGGTAGTTGTAATAATATCTGCCGCTGCAAAGAGGTAAGAATTATCTTTTCCTTTCTTAACAATAAGACCAAGGTCAGAACCTAGCAGGTTGCTATTGATAAATCTACCTTCTTGATAATAAGCAGGGTGGCAAGGGTTATCTTCTTGCTCCCAATTATATACTTGCTTACGCCATCTATAAATACGGTTATCCCAGTATTGCTCCTCTCTCGTATCTTCACCTGCACTTTCTGCTTCTGTATTTGAGTTGTCATAATAATCTTCTTCATAGTAATAATCATCATAGCTATCATCATTTACAGCGGTAGATGTATCATCTGTACATTCAAAGATTGCGTATGCTGGCTTATAACTTATCTCTATACGATATAGTGCTCCTGGATCTGCCTTAAACACCGTTGATAGATCAATACCATGAGCTTTCCATTGCCCATTATCTAGATCTTCTTTATTTGCTATTTGTATGGTCTTTTTTGCTATCCTGCGACCTACTCTTTTTAGGTTATAGGTACTTGCATCATTGAGTTGTCCATCTTGTAAAAACTGTAACACATTATTTTCAAAAATCTTAATGATTCTTACATCTACGTGGCTCAAGCTTACGGCTTCAAAATAAAAAGGAGTACTTGCTGAATTAGGTAAAATCACCCCATTAGTTATAGCGCGCACAGCAGGCTTTACCTGCTCAAAACTTATTGATTCTTGAAACTGCTTTTTAAGCCTATATCCATCTGTGCTTTTAATACCTTCAAAAACCTCAACCAGTGCATTTCCTACAATTTTAGTCTCTAGATATACGGTAAGTACATTACCATTTACCTCAAAACGAAGATTACCACCTTGCTGGATAGTTACCAGTCCGGCAAAATTTTGCTTGTCTTGTATAGGGTCAGAAAAGTTAATTGCCAGTGAGGCATTTGCTCCTCTAGTTTGATCAATACCTATAATTTTAAAGTTACTACGACCAGGAATTTCTACGGTGTTTTCTCCTTTAGTTTCTTTTGCTCCTATCGCTTTACCATTCCATGATATTTCAATTTTTGAGTCCTCTTCGGCTCTAGAGATACTGTCTATTCTAAAGGAATGAAATCTAGCATAAGCATCTTGGCTAAACCATTTGATAGATAGTGCGTTTCCATTTTGTGTAGCATTTATGAGTTGTTGCGCTTTCGCGAAAGCGATATCATCACTCCCCTCTATCTGTCCTTCTAGATAGTTATATTCTTTACTATACGACTGTAATGCACGCAGATTCACTTTAAAATCTGGCGTGATGGTCTTGAAAGAAAAGTGAAATTCATCCATCCCTTTTTCTAGATCATCGTACAGTTTATCTAGAAAAACAGTCACCTCATACTCCACATCTGCTTCTAGTGGTTCACTAGGCACAAATTCTAGTAATCGCTGGTTACGCACGGTTAACTTTCCAGAGATACTTGGACTTATTTTTAATATATCTGCAGGTATTTCTTGATCTAGCTCAAACTGCGTGAGTGCCTTTGCTAGCTCTACTCTTATAGGACTCTTTACAGACTGGCGCCCCTCTGTTGTGTATGAAATATAGTCTTTAAACTTAAAAAGGTTATCTGTTGCAGATGGAGTTTTATCGCAAGAAATGACAATTAATAGTATAGCGAGAAAGGCGAGTAGATGGTTTTTACGCATTGATAGTGATTGTGTTAGGTGCCCAAAACTAATGTTTACTCATTGATAAAAAAACGTAAATCGCTTAAATAATGAGTGCTTAAATTTAAGCCGAAAACAGCTCATATTAAACAAGTTAGTGACTGATTGATATAGAATTCTAGTAGTGTGGTTACTTGTTCAACGGAAATGTTAAAACAACTCGTATAAGGCAATTAACTTTTAGGAGGATTTTAACTTTTATCAAAAGAGTACTCGCGTTCTACTTTGCAAATTCTCACTGTATAGTTATCGTACCAATCTGATTTACCCATGCGCTGGGCACCTTGATGCTCCGCTTGTGCTTTCCAGTGAGCGATATCCTTTAATGTTTTCCAGTAAGAAACAGTAATCCCGAGATGGTCGCTATCATTTCTAGCTCCCTCTACTCCTAGAAAACCAGGCATTGTTGCTGCCAGCTCTTCCATAAGATCTGCGGCTTGTTTATAGCCTCTTGTGCTACTGGTTTGTGTAGATGTAAAAATTACAGCGTAGTAAGGTGCTTGCATTATTCGGCTTCTATTTTGTACAATACAGGTTTACTTGGTGTGGCATCATTCTCAAAAGAGGCAATTTGTAAATTGAGTAAATACCTACCATCTGCCACTTTGTGCGGCACATAAATCATCTCTGTAATGGTGGCATCCAGGCGTATATTTTCTTCTACATTCCAGAAGGCGTGATGTGCTTTAAGAGCACCGCCATCTTTTTCTCTATCTACACTTGGAAGATCTATGAGAAGGTGTTTGATTCCGCTTTCGCGAAAGCGTAACATTGCTTTTTCTTCTATAAACGGCCAGTTTGTGTGAGACCAATTCATTGATTTCTTTTCGCGTGCATTAGGCAGTGTGCGTATGACCAAAGCTTCTGGAGATTTACCTTTAAGCAGACTGTGGAACTGCTTATCTCTTAGTATAAAATCATCTTCGTCATTATCTAAGGGTTCAGGAATTACTGTAATCACCTCTGCCACAAAAAAGAAAGTTTTGAGATTTTTATTGATACTGTGTATCTTCTCTGTAATATGGCCAACGGTCTCTGTGTGGGTTCCGTGCGCGTGCGGATTAAAAGTAATAGTGGTAAAATTCACATCACCACCTTCACTCACCTTCCCTACCCAATCGCCATCTGTGACTGTCTCAAACGCAGGCGGATCAATATACCAAGCCAGCGGATTCTTCTTAGGTGTAAGAGGTATAGACAGGTCGATAGGTTTTAAAAGATCGACCGTAAAAGTTTCTTTATTATGAGTGATTGTTGCCAGCATATAGTAGTTCCAAAGAAAACTAAAGATAAAAATACTCAAGTGATTTACCTAGGCTCATTAAGCTCATTGCTACAAGCTATGCTACTTTAAGTTGAGTATAAATAAGTCACTTGCAATACCATCACTTAAGAATTTCCCTTTTTTTGAAACATACACACGATCACCTTCTATAAACAAGAGATGTTCATCTACATGCTTTTGCGAATACTCAACAAAATAGTCTTTGTACTTCTCGCCATATAAAGTGGCTATCTCTATGAGTGAAACCCCAAACTGCGTGCGCAATCTAGTCATCACATATTCATTATACTGATCTGTAAGTGAGAGCTCTTCCACCTCTTGTGGCAACTCTCCAGCAGTGATTGCTTTTATGTACTTCGGGTTGTTATTAATATTCCACGCGCGACGATTATTATCATAACTATGTGCAGAAGGGCCTATCCCAATGTATTTTTTTCCTTGCCAGTAGGCCGTATTGTTTCGAGAGTGGAAACCAGGCTTTGCAAAGTTTGAAAACTCATAGTTCTCATAACCTGCTTCTTCCATTTTACGTATTAAAAGCTCGTGATGCTCTTGAGCAACCTCGTCCTCTACGGGTGGAACAATTCCTTTTTTGATAAAGTTTTCTAATGCTGTCTTAGGTTCTACGGTAAGTGCGTATGCAGATATATGAGGTACATCAAGTTTTAAAGCTTGATCAATATTTTCTTCCCAACGTTCATTACTCATCCCAGGGATTCCGTAAATAAGATCAAGCGAACTATTAGGAAATTGTTTTCTTGAAAGCACTAGGCAATCTATGGCTTCGGTAGAATTATGGGCACGGTTCATTAACTTGAGATCTTCTTCAAAAAACGATTGTACGCCTATGCTCAACCTGTTAATTCTTGATGCCGCTAGTTCGCTTATTTTCTCTGGAGTAAGATCATCAGGATTTGCTTCTAGCGTAATTTCTGGATCTTCTTCAATCGTATAATGCTTATAACAGGCATCTATAATCTGTTCAATCTCATCAGTATTCAAAACAGAAGGTGTACCTCCACCAAAGTAGACATTAGACACTTCATCATTTTCAAACTCGGCTTTACGCATCTCAAGTTCGCTCATGATTGCCGTTATCATTTCCTCCTTTTTTCCCATGGTGGTCGAAAAGTGAAAATCACAATAGTGACACGCTTGCTTACAAAATGGTATGTGAATGTAGATGGATGCCATAATTTCTAAAAGAATATTATTTCTTAACCCGCTTATCATTTTGCTTCACAAAGCTCTCCCAGCCAGAATAGCTTTTACCTATTTCTACTTTACCAGAATTATAATAATGACAGACTGCTGCTGCAAGTCCATCTGTGGAGTCTAGGTTTTTAGGCAAGGTTTTTAGTTTCAATAAAGACTGCAGCATTCTTGCCACTTGCTCCTTACTTGCATTACCGTTTCCAGTAACTGCCATTTTTATCTTTTTAGGAAGATATTCTGTGATGGGGATTTCTCGAGATAATCCTGCAGCCATCGCCACACCTTGTGCTCTACCTAGCTTGAGCATACTTTGTACATTCTTTCCAAAAAATGGCGCCTCTATTGCAATCTCATCTGGGCAATAGGTGTCAATTAAATGGATAGTTCGCTCAAAAATAAGTTTGAGTTTTACATAAGGATCATTATACTTTTGAAGCAACAACTCATTAAGCAGCATAAATTCCATCTTCTTTCCCACTATTTTAATGAGTCCAAAACCCATAATTGTGGTTCCTGGATCAATCCCTAATATGATTCTTTCGTCTGCCAATGCTTTTATTGTTACTTTGTGCTCATCCTTAACAAAGAAATGAATGCCTAGATTATCTCACAAAGCTACGCAATTACTCTGGGCGACTCTTAAGATTCTCATTGTAGTACTCGCTGGATATTTTATTTATAGCAAACTCAACCGAAGCGCACTAATTAATCTCCAGTTTCAACTTTCTGAAACAAACACATCATCGTTATATTTCTATATTATAATAATACTACTATTGACGGTTTCCAATTGGTTTTTTGAGTTTAAAAAATGGCAAGTTTTAGTAAGTTACTTTAGCCAATTAAGCTTTCGCGAAAGCGTACAACAAACCCTTACGGCTCATCTTGCTGGTTTTGTAACTCCAGCAAAAGCGGGTGATTATGGAGCCAAAGCGCTGTATTACCCAAAAGATCAGCGCAAAAAAATTCTCTTCTTAAATTTTATAGGAAACATGTACCAGCTGCTAGCAACGCTTGTCGTAGGTTTTGTGGGCTTAGGTATACTAGCGCTATTTACAAGTGGCACTGCAATCTTTTTCTGGGGTCTAAGTATTTTTATGACACTGGTATTTTATCAAATATTACCGAAAATTCTCAGACGTTTTAATTGGTCATTAAAAGGAAATGCTTGGCATAAAATCAAAAGCTTCTGGAAGGCTATACCTAAAGATATCAAACGCAAGACTCGTTTATATTCCTTTATACGTTATGCAATATTTGCACATCAATTTTATATCATTTTACTGATGTTGGGAGCAGATATTCCCTACGTATTTGCCATGTCGTGTATTGCGGCAATGTATATTTTAAGTTCTGTAATACCCGTAATGCAACTACTTGATGTTGTGGTACGCGGCGGAGTTGCCGTACTTGTTTTTGGCTGGTATTTTGTACCTGAAGAAATTGTGTTAAGCACCGTGCTCATCATGTGGTTATGCAATGTCGTAGTGCCGCTTCTGCCAGGAGCTATCTACCTATTTAAAAATAAAAAGCGCTCAAGCGTAGCCCTGTAAAGATGATCTGGATACTGCTTTTCGTTTTTATTTTTTACGGTATTATCATTCTGAGCTTTGCTATTAAAACAACGTATGCTGGCACTTTTGATAACCGTACTACAGCGCATGAAAATGGATTTACAGTAATTGTACCTTTTAGAAATGAAACTAAGAACCTACCACGATTATTAACCTCACTAGCCGCGATAGATTACCCTTCTCATAATTGGGAACTTATTCTTGTAAATGATGAGTCTACAGACAACTCCCTTGAGGTTATAAATCAATGTCTCACGAATAATCCTATTTCTAATGTGAGTATTATAAACAACGTGCGTACTACAGCCTCACCAAAAAAAGATGCGCTGCAAACCGCCATTAACAAGGCTCAACATAACTGGATTGTTACAACAGATGCAGATTGCTACGTCCCAACACAATGGCTCGCCACACTAGATGCTACGATACAACAAGAGCAACCACTTATGGTCATTATGCCGGTTGCTATCGCTACCACAGCGCGTCCTTCTTTCTTAACTGCATATGAGCAACTCGACTTTTTAAGTCTAATGGGAGCGACTGCTGGAAGCTTTTATTTTGGTCTTCCTTTTTTATGTAATGGAGCAAATCTCGCTTACGAAAAAGAAGCATTTAAAGCCGTTCAAGGCTTTGCCAATAATGATCATATAGCTAGTGGCGATGATCATTTTTTACTAGAAAAATTTCAAGAAAGGTTTAAAGATAAGATAAGCTATCTACGCTCTCAAGATGCCATTGTAACCACGCAGCCACAAGAGTTGTGGAATATATTTATAGCACAGCGCACACGATGGGCAGCCAAGTCTAGCGCTTACACGTTTTGGTTCTCAAAACTTATGGGTTTATTGGTTGTGAGTGTTAATCTTATGAGTGGCATAGGTTTGATTTATCTCGCTTTCGCGAAAGCGGAAACTCAATCTCTAATTATCATCGCACTGTTACTCAAAATAATCGCCGATGGAATTCTTATCACAACCGAAGCTCAGTTTTACAAGAAACTTTCTTACTTAAAATGGTATCCAATCGTGATGATTTGTTACCCGTTTTTAAGTACTTACATAGCCATAAAATCAATTACTAGTAGTTACCAATGGAAAGGTAGAGACTACACGAAATAATAGCAGACAATACTATTTAAACCCATTTACTCCACCTTGAGTACTACAGGAATTTTAAATTTTGTCTTTACAGGAACCCCTTGTTTTGTGGCTGCTTTAGCTTGAGGAAGTTGTTTGGCCGCTTCATGAATCCACTGCTCTAGTTTTGGGATTTCTGCGCGAATTTCTGGCGTAATGGCAAGGGTATCAATACAGTATTTACCTTTTTCATTTACCACAAAATTGACCACAATCGTATCGTTGAGCTCTCTATTTACAACAATCGTGTGTTTACCAAAAGACTCATAAAAAGTACTCGTTACTGTCTCTTCAAAACATACTCTCAACGCCTCCCCTTCTGCTTGTGAACTACATGTATCAAAGGTAGGATAGCCGTCCACTTTATGAAGATCTATAGCCTTCCAGCTTTCTGAAAGATACTCCGAAGATGAGATCTTTTTTGTTTCTATACGGTCGCAAGAAGTCATTACAGCTATTGCTGTAATGATTACTAAACCACGATGTAATAAGCCTCTCATACGTACTTCGAAAGTACGATTTTTAAATCTCGTTTAAAAGTGCTGTAAATAGGGTTAGTCCTGCGCTTTTTTTGCTTCAAAAATTTCTCTTTTGAGGATTACAATTCTCTCATTAGCTATTCTTATCAAATATGGCTTTGATTTTGATTTTTCAGATTGAGCCACAAACTTCTCATACAACTGGACAACCTCTTCCTTGTCTTCATAATAATTATCGGCTGCTACGGCAATCGCATATACGGCATCAAGGTTATCAGGATCTTCTTTAACTGCTAGTTGATAATGCTTCATTGCCTTAGTGAACTCTTTCTTAAACTCGTAAGCTCTACCTAACGTAAAGTACACATCATCAAGCGGCAAATCTTTATACCTAAGTGCTTTGGTCGAATAATCAACGGCCTTATCGTATTCTCTGTTAAAGTTATATAACCTAGCAAGGGTTATAAGTGTACCCCAGTCTTCGTCATCATAAGCGAGTACTTTTTCATAAGCTTCTATAGCCTCTGGATACATTCTTTTCTCGTAGTAGGCACGCCCTAGTTTATTTCTCACAAACGCAGTATCCATCCCTAAATCTAGTAATTTATTAAACCACGCTATGGCCTCAACCCACCATCCTTTTATGTAATAGTTTTGAGCTAGAATATTAATTATTTTAATATTCTCGGGATAACTCTCAAGTGCTTTCTCAGAAATCTTTTCTACGATGTCGTATTCTTTTAAGCCTAGATGATGCAATGCAAGCTCATACATCGCATTTTGATGTGTAGAATCTAGCTGTACTGCCTTTGCAAAAGCTTTTTCTGAAGTGTCTATCTTTTCATTATCTACTTTTCTATTTAAAACTAAGGTATCCTTGACCGCAGTCTTTTTAAGCGCTCGCCCCCATTGATAGTAATACTCAGGATTGGTAGGGTATCTCATTGCCAAATCAGAAAAAATTGAGTCTGCAAGATGATGCTTTGACTTTGACAGTAATAATCTACCGTACTCTGTTTGAGCTATGGGTTGCCTGTCATTAAGCTCTAACGACTTTTTATAATACAAAAGCGCGTCAGTTTTCACTCCTTTACCGTTATAGGCTCTTGCTATTTGCAAATATGTTCTAGCCGAAGGATTTTTTATAGATTCATACTGAGCAATTGCCTGTGTATAATCTCCCACAGCATATAAACTATCTGCAATAGCTAAAGCCGGAGCTTGTGCTCCGGCTTTTGAAAATGCTATGATACTTAAAAGTATAATTAGTTTTCTCATAGGTTACTCCGCTATTTTAAACGTAATAGGTAAGCTATAAAGGACTCCTACTTCTTTGCCATTTTGTTTACCAGGTTTCATTTTTGGCAACATAGAAATTACGCGCTGTGCTTCTGCATCAAGATCTGGGTGTGACGAGCGAGTTCTTAGATTTGTGACGTATCCGTTTTTATCAATTTTAAAACTTGCAAAAATCCTGTTAGTCCCAGTAAGATTTAACTGTTTACCTAATCCAATATTAAAGTTAGAATTCACCAAGGCACTTATTTTTTGTGACATACAGTCTCTACGCTGCTCATTTGAAGCGACTGACTCACATCCAGGAAACACTGGAACTTCATCTATCACTGCAAATGGGATATTACCATTCTCATCTAGATCGTAAACTTCTATTATTTCTATTAATTCATCTTGATTTGCCTCATTAAGATCATTTACCCTTTGTTGTTCTACCACTTCTATTATTTCATCATCACCCTTATTATCTGGTAATATATAGACCACTTTCTTATTTGTTTTTTCAAATAATATCGCGTTAAGTTCATTGAGCTGTTGAGTCTCACTTTCTGTCATCTGATCTTTTTCTTCAATAGCCATTCTCAAAGAAGCAATCTCTTGCTCTAAAGATTTCTCACTATCTACAACGTTATCCTCGGAACATGAAACATAGACTAACATTCCTAATACTAATGGAACAATAAAGGCATACTTGATTAATGCACTCTTTTTTGATTTTGATTTTTGTAACATAATAATTCGATTTTTGATTAATGATTGATTGAAAAATGTATTTGTAAAAGAAAGGTTATTGGTGCCAAAGGCAGTATTTAATAACTCTTCGTAGTATGCTTTTTTTGATGTGGCTGCTGTTGCTTTTTGATCGGCCAGGTATTCATGTACGGTACTTATCAGCTTTTGATTGAAATATATTAGTGGGTTGAACCAAAAGATAATTTTCATAATCTCAAAAAAGATAAGGTCCCAAGTATGCCCCTGCTTTGCGTGTATCTGCTCGTGGGTAAGGATTTGCTTTCGCGAAAGTGTATCTATATCCTCTCCAATAAATATGTATTTAAAAAATGTGAATGCTTCTGTGCTGTTAGGGACATTTATGATGTGTTCCCCACGTCGTTTAAAAGATAAAAAGCTAATAAAACTTTTCACCTTTATCACAAGAACTAATGCACTTACTGCAACACCTACGAAGTAAATACTCAACCACGGAATAACAAAAGAGTTTGTCTGTTCTGCTTGGCTCGTCGTTGCTTCACCTATTACAACTTCTGGTAACATGACAGATATCACCTCTACGGGAACTACGGTTTGTAAACTTGCAATTTTTACAAATGGTAATAAAAGCGCTATGAGAGGTGTCGATAAAAGGTAAATTCTATTGTATACAAAGAAGGTTTCCTTTCTTAATAATAGGTAATACACCGCTAAAAATAGTGCTTGAAAACAGATGGCTTGGACTACATATGCTATCATGACTAGTCGTTTTTATTAATTTCTTTGAGTATGGCTTCTAGGTCTTGTACACCTACATCATTCTTTTTTACAAAGAAGCTCACCATGCTTTTAAAACTTCCATTAAAATAGCTATCCATCATTTTATGCATAGAATCATTGCTATACACCTCTTTTGTAACTAAGGGATAGTAGAGGTATCCTCTTCCTTCTTTCTCATGGCCTACAAAACCTTTGTTCTCCAATATCCTTATGATTGTTGAGATGGTGTTGTATGCTGGTTTTGGCGTTGGCATTTTATCAATAAGAGTTGCGACATTTGCTTTTTTGGCTACCCATAATAGCTGCATCACCTCTTCTTCTGCCTTTGTAAGCTGTTTCATAGTAGAGCTTTGTATTCCTTTAGATCACAATAACTTATAATCCTTATTTCTATTAATAATTCAAATATAACTAAAACATTAGTTTAAACTAATGTTTTAGTTTAAAATTTTAAAAATATGCTTCAGCCTACTAACAGCAATTAGATAATTAAAAAATAAATTTTAAGCTATACGCAGTGGAAGGCTAACGCTCTATGGCTTATTAGGACGCTCGTTGTGACATTAGTCATAGATTACGACAATTGATAGCTCGACTATCTAAAACTTTATTAAATGGGCTTAAAACCTTCTTGAGTGCAGATTTCTCCTTGACAGATTTCTCTATATTGAAAATACATCGTCTAATGAAGTATTAGGTTGGTTTATATAACGCTTTCGCGAAAGCGTACAAACAAAAAAAGCCCCCTCTTCAAAAGAAAAGGGGACTTTGTATTAAGAAAAGAAACTAAAGACTAGTTCTTTATCACTATAAATTCTGAACGTCTGTTAAGTTGATGCTCCTCTTCTGAACATTTAACTCCGTTAGAACATGTATTTACTGGTTGCTTTTCTCCATATCCCTGTCCGGTGATTCTAGAAGAGCTTATGCCTTGTTCAATAATATATGCAACTGTCGATTTTGCACGCTTATCTGACAAGCTTAGGTTATAAGAATCCTTACCTCTACTGTCTGTATGAGATCTTGCATCTAAAACCATAGTAGGATACTCACGCATTACTGCTATTACTTTTTCTAATTCAAGCGCAGCGTCTGGACGAATATTGAATCGATCGAAATCAAAGTAAATAGGATTGAGTTCTAAAACCTTTGCAAGATCATCACCTACATTGATTGGTTTTTGAAGAAGGCTCAATACTAAGTCGTTTGTAAGTGTACCTGTTACATCTGGAGTTGTAGTTATAGCCTCTGCAGTACTATATTCTTCTTTTGAAGCGCGTATAACATACTGCGTAACACATGTTGCCTCAAATGCATAAGCTCCTGCAGCTGTTGCCTGAACAGCCTCAATCACCTCACCTTCACTATCTATAAGCTGGACTGTTGCTTCTGGAATAGGATTGCCACTATCTTTATCTGTAACAACACCCACTAATTTAATATCACATGGTATTTCTTCTTTCAAGAACTTATAAATATCATCACTTCCCTGACCACGTTTACGGTTTGAAGCAAAGTAACCTACTTGCGTATCCTCATTCAATATAAAAGTAAAATCATCAAAAGAACTATTAATAGGCTCACCTATATTGCTAATAACCTCTTTTTCATTACTATCTGTTCTAGGCGTTGTTGCAAATACATCAAGACCTCCAAATCCAGGATGACCGTCTGATCCAAAGTACAATACTCCTTTTGAGCTCATGAATGGAAAAGTCTCTCTTCCTTCTGTATTTATAGGTCGTCCTAAGTTTATAGGTGTTCCTACAGAATCTGTTTCATTTACTGTTGCAACCCATATATCTGAAAGTCCTACGGTACCAGGCATGTCTGATGCAAAGTATAGTTTGCTATCATCTGCATTAAGTGTAGGGTGTGCTGTAGAGTACTCGTCACTATTAAATGGCATTTCTACAGGTGTAGACCATTTACCGTTTTCCTTTTTTGACTTATAAATTTTAAGTTTATTAGTCCCATTCTTTGACTTACGGTAATTTCCTTTATTGAAATTATTTCTAGTAAAATATACCGTGTTACCGTCTTTTGTAAATGCTGTAGTACTTTCGTGAAATTTTGAGTTTAGTTCTCTACTAAAAGTTTTTGGCTTAGTATAAGATCCTGAACTTGCTCCAACTTTAGACTCGTATAAATCTAAGAAAGGTTCGTTATTCCATTTGTGAATTTTCTTTGTTGCTCCACCAGTATCTCGTGATGATGCAAATATCAATTTTCCTTCATATTCTGTAGGAGCAAAATCTGAGTATCTAGAGTTTATACTACGTATATCCTCTATAGTATACTTGCTCTTTTTGTAGTCAATATTACTAAGGTAATTAGGTTCTTCAGTAAAAAGCTCTGCTCTTAAATCATTACTATTAACCTCATTAAACTTAGCCATCATTGCATCTGCACGGTCATAATTTTTAAGTGCCCGTAAGGTTTGTGCAAAACGGAAATAGTATTCTGGTTTTATTTCCTCTGCATAGTTGCTTACAAGCTTGTTGTACCACATCTCTGCTTCTCCATATTTCGCATTGAAATAGTAGCTATCTGCTATCTTTTGAAAAAGATCGGCAGATTTATATCCTTTCTCTGCAACTTCTAGGTAGATTTTTCTGGCATCTACAAAGGCATATTGATCAAACTTTTTATCTGCTTTATCAATTTTTCCTTCTTGAGCATTTACTGTAAGAACTCCTAAGAATAGGAGGCTAAGGCAAAAACAAATTATATTTTTCATCATGTAATCAAATTAGATATACTGCTAGAGTATACGTATTAAAAGAATCTAGGGGTAAGCATTCTATCATACTCATTAAAGAGTTCAAAACGAAGAAAAACTTCGAAACTCCCATCATTATACACAGTCTCTCCAAGGTCTGTACTCTCACGATCGTAAGCGAGACCTATAAGCATACTATCTGAAACTTGAAAACCTACCAGACCACTTAATGCAGCACTCCATCTGTAAGCTGCTCCTAAGTGTAATTTTTCCATTACAAGAAAGTTTGCTGTAAGATCTACTTGAAGTGGCGCACCTGCAACTAATTTTACGAGAGTACTAGGCTTAAATTTAAGTTGGTCGTTAATATCAAAAGTATATCCCATTATCCCATAATAGTGGATACGCTCTTCTGCAATAAAGCTAGCGGAATTACTGTTATTACTTTCATCAAAATGCTCGGTTTGAATTAGATTAGGCGCACTTAAACCAGCATAAAATCTATCTGTATGATAGTATAATCCAGCACCAATTACAGGAGAAATTTTATTATCTATATTTTGAGAAAATCTAGGATCTGTAACATCAAACAATGACAATTTAGAAAAGTCTACATCTAAAACGTGACCTCCCGCTTTCAATCCAAAACTTAATTTTCCTGAATTTGAAGTATTTATTGTATAGCTAAAGTCTGCACCAATGTACGTTTCTTGAGCTGGTCCTAATGCATCATTTACTATAGATAATCCTAACCCTACTTTACCTTCGCCTATAGGTGAGTGAATACTTAAGCTTTGCGTTCTAGGAGCACCTTCAAGACCAACCCACTGACTTCTATGAAGTCCCACAATACTCGTAACACCTCTACTTCCAGCATAAGCTGGATTAATAGCAACTGTATTGTACATATACTGAGTATACTGCGGGTCTTGTTGTGCAGTTAGCGTAAATGTACTTAGTACTAGTATTGCTAAGAAAGCAACTGTTAATATTATATTTTTCATATATACATCTAATAAAATCGTTGAGTGCGTAATGCACTCAACGATTTAAAATTATTTATCTAGTTAAGTATAGATACCCAGAGTTATTGATAGTCTCTCCTACAGAATTAACGTATTCTAGTATCCAGTAATACGTTCCTACAGGTAAGAACTTATCTTGAGATATCGTAGTTCTACCTTCTGATAATCCTATGAAAGTTTTACCATCAGACCCATATCCTTCTGCATTATATACTTCTACACCCCATCTATTAAAGATTCTTAATCTATTTTCTGGGAAGTTCTCTATTCCTTGTATTCTGAATGAGTCGTTACGACCATCTCCGTTCATAGAGATACCATTGTTAAAGATAAGACCAGAACTTTGGCTCAGTACAGTAACTGTAGGATCATCATCACCAGTCGTGTCTGTTACATCGTCAGATACATCTGATATTTCTAGACCGTCATTAGTTAATCCAATCGCTAGTGCAGTGTTTACAACCTCACCATTATTAACATCCTGTTGAGTAATAATATATACTGCTGTAAAGGTAACTGATTCACCTGGAAGTAAACTTACTGCGTCACCTATCACTTCTACCATCTCATCTGTTACTATAACATCATTTAATATCACGTTACCAGTATTAATAACATCAAAGGTATAAAGTATCTGATCACCTGCATTTGCAAACCCATCTTGATTAAAATCTTGGAAAACTCCATTCTTAGTAATCATGATATCTGGAGACTGATCTAAGATAGTCACTGTAGGATCTTCAAAATCTCCATCACCATCAACATCTACGTTTGTTGTATCAGTTGGATCATCAGATTGATCTGTAATTGTATTACCCGCCTGATCAGTTCCTTCTGCAGTTGCAACGTTTACAACTCCTCCAGCTTCAATATCATCTTGAGTGATTGTATATGTTCCAGTAAACGTAGCACTCTCACTTATTGCTAATACCGCAACTGGACCTTCATTGATAATGATTAATGGATCTACAACGATAACATTAGTAAGGTCTTCGTTTCCATTATTTGTAACTGTTAAAGTATAAGTGATAGTATCACCAGCATCAACTACGTTATTACCATTTGAGTCATTTAAAACGCCCACTTTAACAAGATTTAAATTAGGTGTTGTAACCGGAGCATCGTTATCTGTAATGGTTACTGTTCCACTTGGATCTGTATTATCAGTGTTACCACTGGTTAC